>QWCH01001452.1_pt1 | contig 86939 bp, 66 predicted proteins | sample 1972671 | NCBI WGS metagenome assembly QWCH01 (sample SAMN09866713, study PRJNA288562) | Human gut metagenome isolate term3_stool, whole genome shotgun sequencing... | isolation source: gut | host: Homo sapiens | place: USA: California
AGCTGCTAAGCCAAAAGCGCAGATAATACTTTGTGTATTATCGAGTATTTTGGCAACGCAGATGCCGTGCCGCAGCCGCCGGAGCGGTGCTTAAGCCGTCAGGCGGGAATTGTGCGGTGTTGCCATAGATCCCGGTTACGCTGGGTGTGGACAGGTTGCGGCTTACAATATAAAAGGAGAAGCCAGAACTGCAGGAAACAAGCAGTGCTGAAGATGTGCCAACCTCATCCAATCCAAATCCCCAATCCCACCTCCGCCCCACCGCCTATTCGGCCTTCAACTTCGACCATATCACATTTTGCAATATTTAGGCTACAAAATGTGAGGAAAAAATAAACGAACTTTGATATGATAGGGATGAAATAAAAAGGCTGCTATGGATTATGGGGAAAGGAATGGCGGTTTCTGTTCAATATGCCCACTGACGAGCAGAAAGTGCGTGACCGTAATTTTTGAGCAGGCCAAAAAAACGGACAAATACATGAAACAGAAAAGGGAAGGAGCTTGTACATGAAAGTTTGCTACACGGCAGGCCCGGTCAAAAAGCTGGAAAACTGCTTCTCGGTTTCCACCAATGCGGTGGAGATCCGCATCTGGTTTTTGACGGACGATATTCTGCGTATCCGCGCCGGTTTTGATGGGGACTGGGACGAAGCGTCCTACAGTCTGACCATGACCGCCTGGGACTCCCGCACGGACGAGCTGATGAAGGACTGCCGCAAGCGCGTGCAGACCGCCGCTGCCGAACTGACCGATGGCGACAAGCAGGCCGTGATCCAGGGCAGCCGCCTGAAGGTGGTTGTGGAAAAGGCACCCTTCCGTATCATGGTATACGATAAAGATGGCAGCCTGCTGCATGCAGATATTCCCGACCTTGCTTATCGTGAGGATTCCAACCACCGCCGCATGCACGCTTCCCAGATCGAAGCCGACGACTGCTTCTATGGCTTTGGCGAAAAATCCGGCGAGATCAACAAGGCTGAAAAGTACATGAACATGGCCCCCGGCGATGCCATGGGCTACAATGCCAAGGAGACCGATTCCCTGTACAAACACATTCCGTTCTACATCAAGCTGAACCGCGGTACCAAACAGGCAGTTGGTTACTTCTACCACAACACCGCTGAATGTGATTTCAACATGGGCCGCGAAAAGCGTAACTACTGGCACCGTTACTCCACCTACCGCACCGATGCCGGGGATGTGGATCTCTTCCTGATCGCAGGCCCCTCCATCCGCGATATCATTGAGCGTTACACCGATCTGACCGGCAAGTCCGTCATGCTGCCCAAAGCAGCGCTGGGCTATCTGGGCAGCTCCATGTACTACCCCGAATTGCCGGAAAACAGTGATGACGCTGTGCTGGAATTCATTGATACTACCCATGAGGAGGACATCCCCGTGGACGGCTTCCAGCTTTCCTCCGGCTACTGCGCCGTGGAAACCGAGCAGGGCATCAAGCGCTGCACCTTCACCTGGAACAACAAGCGCTTTAAGGACCCCGCTGACTGGTTTGCCCAGATGGTCAAGCGCGGTATTATCGTTTCGCCCAACATCAAACCCGGCATGCTGCTGGTTCACCCCCTGTTGGAAGAGATGAAGGCAAAGGATATGTTCCTGCCCGCATCCGATGACAACGCCGGTGTGGACGGCCTGGCGGTGGGCACCTGGTGGGGCGGCCCCGGCCTGTTTGTGGACTTTACCAAGCAGTCCACCCGCGAGCACTGGAAACAGTACATCAAGGACGCCCTGCTGCGTTACGGCTGCCGCTCCCTGTGGAACGACAACTGCGAGTATGACAGCATGGTGGACAAGGATGCCAAGGTTTACTTTGAAGGCAAGGGCAGCACCATCGGCACCATGAAGCCGGTGATGAGCAACCTGATGTGCCAGCTTTCCAACGAAGCCATTGAAGAGTACGACCCCAACTGCCGTCCCTTCTCTGTCTGCCGTTCCGGCCATGCCGGCATCCAGCGTTACGCCCAGGTTTGGGCAGGCGATAACCTGACCCACTGGGATACCCTGAAATACAACATTGCCACCATCCTGGGCATGGCCCTGTGCGGCGTTTCCAACCACGGCTGCGATATCGGCGGCTTCTATGGCCCCGCACCGGAGGCCGAGCTGTTCGTGCGCTGGGTGCAGAACGGCATCTTCCAGCCGCGCTTCTCCATCCATTCCACCAACACCGACAACACCGTGACCGAGCCCTGGATGTTCAGCGATAAAAAGCAGTACATCCGCGATGCCATCAATTTCCGCTACAAGCTCAGCCCGATGCTGTATTCCCTGATGGTGCGCGCCCACGAAAGCGGCCTGCCGATCTGGCAGCCCACCTTCGCCGTGTTCCAGAACGACCCCGCCACCTATGATGAGGGCGTTGACTTCATGTTTGGCGATTCTCTGTTGGTTGCCAACGTTGTGGAAAAGGGCCAGACCGTGCGCCCTGTCTACCTGCCCAGGACCGAGAACGAAAACGAGCGCTTCTACAACTTCTACACCCGCGAGGAGTACGCTCCCGGCCAGACGATCGAGGTACCGGTCGATATTTCCAGCATCCCGCTGTTTGTGCGCAGCGGTGCTATCCTGCCCATGAGCGGCAACCGCCTGCACAACCTGATGACCGAAAAGACCACTGAGCTGGAGATCCTGATGGCACCGGATGTGGATTCCGAGTTTGTTCTGTACGAGGATGACGGCTGCACCAATGAGTACCTGAAGGGCGCTTACCTCAAGACCCGCATTGCCGTGACCGCAGGCGTAAAGACTTACGTTCACTTTACCAACGAGGGCGATTACGATACCGCTGTGGAAAGCATGTATCTGGATATGATCCACCGCGAAAAATCCCCGTTCTATGTGCAGCTGGACGGCAAGGAGCTGCCGCACTTCCTGCACCGCCGCAAGTTTGAGGAAGCCGAGAGCGGCTGGTACTACAGCCAGCGCCTGAAGAGCGTGCAGGTCAAATACCCCAACCCCAAAAAGGACCATGAGGTCATGGTCTCGTTTGAGCAGTTTGATCTGATTGGTATGTAACGCGCCGTAAAACGCGATACAAAATAGAAGGAGGAAACAAAATGTTCAAAAAGATTGCAGCGCTGGCAACGGCTGCTGTGCTGTGCGCCGGGCTGATGGCTGGCTGCGGCGCATCCAGCACCACGGCTGACACCAGCTACAGCGCAGAAAACCCACTGGTTCTGACGCTGGCCCACGGCCTGTCCGAGACCCACACCGTCCACATTGCCATGACCCAGTTTGCTGAGGAAGTGAACGAAAAGACCGATGGCCGCGTCCAGATCAAGATCTTCCCCAACGGCCAGCTCGGCAGCGAAAACGAGAACCTGGAGCAGCTGCAGGCAGGCGTTATCGCCATGACCAAGGTTTCTGCCCCCGGTCTGGCAACGTACAACGAAGCCTACAACGCATTCGGCCTGCCTTACATCTTTAATGATACCGAGGATTTCTACCATGTCATGGACTCCCAGCAGATGCAGGATTTCTTCCTCTCTACCGGCGATGACGGCTTTGTTACCCTGACCTATTACACCTCCGGCGCCCGCTCTTTCTACACCAAAGACAGAGCCATCCGCACCCCGGCTGACCTGAAGGGCCTGAAGATCCGCGTGCAGGACATGAAGTCCCAGACCGATATGATGAACTATCTGGGCGGCATTCCCGTTGCCATGTCTTACGGCGATGTGTATACCTCCCTGCAGACCGGCATCATTGACGGCACCGAAAACAACGAAACCGCACTGACCACCGGCAAGCACGGCGAAGTGTGCAAGGTCTACTCCGTTGACCAGCACGCCATGATCCCCGACGTTCTGATCATGAGCGAAAAGGTATGGAAGCAGATCTCCCCGGAAGATCAGGAGATCATTCTGGAAGCTGCCCACAACTCCACCGAGGCCCATAAGGTCATGTGGGATACGGCCATTGAGGAAGCTGTGAAGGAAGCACAGGAAACCATGGGCGTTGAGTTTGTTTACGACGTTGACAAGGAAGCTTTCCGCGAAGCGACCCAGCCCATGATCGAAGCTTACGAAAACGAGTATCCCGGCGTTAAGACCCTGATGGATACGATTGAAGCTGCACGAGAGGGGGAATAAAACATGAAACAGTTTTTGGGTAAAGTAAAGTTCTGGATGGATAAGTCCCTCAGCATTGCCTGTGCCGTTCTGCTGTCTTTCATGACCATCCTGGTTCTCATCCAGGTGTTCTCCCGTTATGTCCTCAACAGCCCCGTTGCCTTTACGGAGGAACTGGTGCGCTACAGCCTGATCTGGACCGGCTTTATCGGTGCAGCTTACGCATTCTCCACCCGTGAGCATATGTCCCTGACGCTGGTGCGCGATAAATTCACCGGCAAAGCCCACACCGCTCTGCTGGTTGCCATCGACGGCCTGATCCTGCTGCTGGCGATCTTCGTCATCACCATCGGCGGCTTCAAGCTGGCTGTTTCTGCCAGCCGTGAATTCTCCGCTCTGCTGGGCATCCCCCGCAGTCTGGTGTACTCCATCGCTCCGATTTCCGGCATTTTCATCATCATCGCCCAGATCATCAACATTTATGAAGATATCACCGGCGAAAAAGTTGACTGCTAAGGAGGGCACAGAACAATGAGCATTACACTGACAACCGTTATCCTTTTTGCTGTGTTCGGCGTGCTGCTGTTTTTGGGCGTGCCCATCTCCATCAGCATTGTGGTTTCTTCCATTGTAACCGCCATGTCCACCCTGTCTTGGGACCAGATCACCTTTATCACCATGCAGAAGATGAACTCCGGCGTTGAGTCTTTCTCTCTGCTGGCTGTGCCCCTCTTCATCCTGGCTGGCAACATCATGAACAACGGCGGTATTGCCAAGCGCCTGGTCAACTTTGCCCAGCTGTTCGTTGGCAAGATCCCCGGCTCCATGGCACAGGCCAACATCCTGGGCAACATGCTGTTCGGCGCACTGTCCGGTTCCTCCGTTGCTGCTGCTTCCGCCATGGGCGGCTGCATCAGCCCCATTGAGGAAGAAAACGGCTATGACCCCGCTTACTCTGCAGCAGCCAACATTGCTTCCGCCCCCACCGGCCTGCTGATCCCGCCCACCTCCGCATTCATTGTTTACTCCACCGTTGCTGGCGGTGTTTCCATCTCCACCCTGTTCATGGCTGGTTACGTTCCCGGCATCCTGATGGGCCTGTGCTGCATGCTGGTTGCCTTTATCGGCGCCAAAAAGGCAGGCATGAAAGCTACCGGTTATGATAAGAGCAAGAGCATCGGCAAGACCATTTGGGACGCTGTGCCCTCTCTGCTGCTCATCGTCATCGTTATCGGCGGTATCGTTTCCGGTATCTTCACCGCTACCGAGGGCGCTGGCATCGCAGTTCTGTACTGCCTGATCCTCTCCATCGTCTACAAGAGCATCACGTTCAAGAGCTTCTTGAAGATCCTGCTGGATTCTGCCAAAACTTCCGGTATCATCCTGTTCCTGATCTCCGCTTCCTCCGCCATGTCCTTTGTTATGGCTTACTCCGGCATCCCGGCAGCCATCTCCAACGGCCTGATGAGTCTGACCAGCAACAAGTACATCATCTTCCTGCTGATGAACATCATCCTGCTGGTGATCGGCATGTTCATGGATATCACCCCGGCCATCCTGATCTTTACCCCGATCTTCCTGCCCATCGCTACCAGCTTTGGCATGACCGAGATCCAGTTCGGCGTTATGCTCATCTTCAACATGTGCCTGGGCAACATCACCCCGCCGGTTGGCTCCGTTCTGTTTGTCGGCTGCGGCATTGGCCATGTTTCCATCGAGCAGGTCACTTCCAAGCTGATCCCGTACTTTGTCGCATTGGTGCTGGCCCTGCTGGCTGTTACCTATATCCCGGCACTGTCTCTGGGTCTGCCCAGCCTGATGGGCCTGATCTGATCGCAGGCTTTGCCCCGTAACTCAACAATAGCATAAACAAAAACGGCACCGCTGCCCAAAGGGAAAAACCCGGGCGGCGGTGCTGTTTTTGCTAAGGTTCCAGATACACTTTAGGGTGTTGAAGCGACCGGCTTCTGCACAATACCTAAGGCAACACCGCACAATTCCCGCCTGACGGCTTAAGCACCGCTCCGGCGGCTGCGGCACGGCATCTGCGTTGCCAAAATGCTCGATAAGACATCCAAATCACTCAATTCCTTATATGTCTGTATCTTATTTTTACGTTTTAGATAATCAGCATAAAAGGCAAAGAAGCAAGCAAGGGCAGCACCAATAATCATCAATCCGTATCCCCATAGGGTACTTCCACCATTTAGCGTAATGATAAGACCAGTTACCGCAATAAGCAGTCCTATAATCATAACCAGGCCGCTTTGGATCAGTTGTATTGCATCTTGGGGGGATTTATTTAGAGTTGTGTTGGCCACTTCTTTTTTCATCGTTTCTATATCTCCTTTCATAAGGTCATCCAAAGAAACGGAATAAATGTCGCAGAGCATAATTAGATTGTGAACATCAGGATAGCTCCTTTCATTTTCCCAACTTGAAATTGTTTGCCTTGAAACATCGAGGAGCTCCGCAAGTTTTTCTTGGCTAAAACCGCTTACGGTTCTCAGTTCTTTTAGTCGTTTACTTATGTACATCGCATTTGTTCCTTTCTTCTGTATATTCTTTATAACACACTTCCGCAAAAATACTATCAAGTTTACTTTCCAACCACCGTCAAAACCTCTTTACATAGGTGTTTGAAACGCAGAATCAACAATGTTTTTTATACCACCAGAGCGCCTATAACACCGTGAGAAAGCAGGCGGCAGCCTTTATTGCAGACTTTTTTGATAGCGCTTCCTGCTGAACATGCCGCCAAATTTTTTCAGCCTTCCTTCCTGCCGGGTCTTGCAGGCGCTCTTTTTTTGTGGTACCATGCCCTACAAAAGTAAAAATGGCCGCAAGCGGCAGGGAATCCCCCCCTGACCATGCAGCCAACAACAGGAAGGGCACATCATGAAATTTTTCAGTCTCGAAAATCCAATCTGGAAGTTTATCGGCAATTTGGCGGATTTTTTCCTTTTGTCCTGCCTGTGGTATCTCTGCTGCCTGCCGGTGGTAACGGCGGGTGCGGCCACAACGGCGCTGTATTACGTTACCTTAAAGATGGCCCGCGGGCAGGAAGGCCAGCTCATTCCCGCGTTTTTCCATTCTTTTAAGCAGAACCTCAAGCAGGCAACCGCGCTGTGGGTGGGGTACCTGGCGGTTGGCATCCTGCTGGTACTGGATCTGGTGATCTGCCTGCAGACCAGTTCGGTGTTTGCGGGGGCAATGTTTTTTACCAGCGTAGTGCTGCTGGCCTGCTGGGCGCTGTTTATCACCATGCTGTTCCCGCTGGTTGCCCGGTGCGATAACACCATCGGCGCGCTGTTCAAGATGGGCATTGCCATGGCGCTGCGCAATGTAATGCCTGTTCTGGCCGCGCTGATGGTCACCGTAGCATTTTTTGCCGTGGGCGTTTTTGTATTCTGGCCGGTGCTGCTGGTGGCGCCGGGGCTGGCGAGCTACTGCAACGCCTTTTTGTTCAACCGCATTTTTGATAAATATGGCATGACGCTGGAATAACTGCACAATAAAATACGGTTTGGTTACGGCACTCCGTGCGTTACCCGTTATCCCGCAGGTGGGGGTGGATGGGCAGCCCGGAGTGCTTTCTGTATTCACGGGGGGAACGCCCGGTGCTGGCGCGGAACAGATCCTTGAAATAGTTGCTGCTGCCAAAGCCACACAGCATGGCAATTTTGGTGATGGAGTTATCTGTCATCAACAGCATCTGGGTGGCCTGGCGCAGCCGGATGTAATTCACATGCTCTTTGAACGTCTGCCCGGTGATCAGCCTGAACTTGCGGGAAAAATAGGTGGGGCTCAGGTTGCAGTATCCGGCCACTTCCTCCAGCGTTAAGGGCTGCTGGTAATTCAGCGCAATGTATTTCAGCGCGCGCTCAATGTCGGCGCTGTAGCCCTCTTTGGGAGACATGGTTTCATGGCTGAAAATGCCATTCCGCAGCAAAAGCAGCACCAGATGCAGCGATTCCAGCTCCAGCACCTGCTCCGAATATTTGCGCGGCAGGTCGTTTTCCAGCAGCATCTGGTCCAAAAGAGCTTCTACCATCGTGCGGGTCTCGGCGTTCAGGATCACCTTGCAGGAACGCTCCAGCGCCTGCTGTACTTCGGTCGGGTCGCCACGCATCATGCCGGCAAGTACATCTGATTTACAGAACACGATAATGCGCTCGCAGCTGGTTTTGCCCTCGTAGCGGGTGCTGTGGGGGTCGCCCGCAGCCACAATAAACAGGTCGCCCGCTTCCAGGTGCCACTGGCCCTGGTTGACAGTGTAGGTGCAGGTGCCGCTTTTCAGGTAAAAAATTTCGCAATAAGTGTGGGTGTGCTCGTAAGACATGCGGAACACCGGGCCGTGCAGAGCACGCTCTACATAAACATCAACAGTTTGCTGCTCCAATTCTTCCGCCGTGCGGGAGTTGGAGTCGTTCTCCATCGGTTCGCGTTCGGGACTCATTGGCAAAGACGTCCTTTCATAAAGTTGTAACTTTTAGCATTGTGCATAAATTGGCGAAAATTGGTTTATGTATTATGGATATATATAATACACTATTTTTGGGGAAAGTCAAGAAAACTGTGTTTTGTAGCAAAAACTGCATATTTTTTTAGTATTTTCGGTGCTTTCCAGCAGGTATAATGACAGTGTTGAAAGAAAGACGGGGTGCACACCGCCTGAATAAAAAATGTTAACGGCAAAGCTGGTTCATCGCTTGCCCAGCCGCCGTTCCACTGCTTGACATTAAGGAGAACACCATATGAAAAAGAAAATTATTGCAGCCACAATGGCCGCCGCTATGTGCGTAAGCCTGGCAGCCTGCGGCGGCAGCACCGCCTCTTCCTCCGCCGCTGAAAGCACCGCTTCCTCCACTGCCGAAAGCACTGCATCCTCTACTGCAGACGCTGCTTCCACCGGCGATGAAGAAGTTGACCTGCGCATGGCATGGTGGGGTTCTCAGGACCGCCATGACCGCACCATCAAGGCCATCGAGCTGTATGAATCCCTGCACCCGAACGTAAAGATCGAGTACGAGTATTACTCCTTTGATGACTATTTCACCAAGCTCAAGACCCTGGTTGCTTCTGACCAGGTGTGGGATATTTTCCAGCTGGGCGGCAACTTCCCCATGTACATGGACAAGATCTATCCGCTGGATGACTACATTGCTTCTGGTGTTGTGGATGTTTCCGGCATCGGCGATGCCAACCTGAAGACCACCCAGGATACTGAGGGCCATCAGCTGGGTATCTCCAACGGCCTGAACTCTTACGGCATTGCTTACGATCCCGACATGTTCGCTGAAGCCGGCGTTGCCGAGCCCACCGATACCTGGACCTGGGATGACTACGCAAACGCTGCCAACACCATCCATGAAAAGCTTGGCATTTACGGCTGCTCCTCCATGCTGACCTCTGAATTCATCGCTGGCTGCTCCGTTTACGTTGCACAGTATGGCGATGTTGGCCAGTACAGCTTCTTTAACCTGGATCTGACCGGCATGGGCTTCGATGACCCCCAGATGCTGACCCCCTACATCCAGATGCGTGCTGACTCCATCAAGAACGAGGTTTACCCCGATGCCGGTGCTTCCGCTGAGATCACCAACATCGAAAACGACTTCTTGGTAACCGGCGAAGCTGCAATGGCTTGGGTTGCTGCCAACCAGTTCCCGACCATGTACAACGTCTGCCAGGAGCAGGGCCGCACCCTCAAGCTGGCAACTCTGCCCCGCATCACCAGCGATGGCCCTTCCGGTGCTGTCATCCAGTCCTCTCAGATGCTCTGCGTCTCTCAGGACAGCCAGCAGAAAGAAGAAGCTGCTAAGTTCATCAGCTGGTTCGAAAATGACCCCGACTGCAACAACATCCTGCAGGGCGAGCGCGGCATTCCTGTAAACGCTACCGTTCGTGAGACCCTGTCTGCCAACGCTACTGAAAGCCAGCAGATCATGTACGACTTCATGGACAAGGTTTCTAAGTTCAAGATGCCGGACAAGGTCAACGTGCTGAGCCCCGATGGCCAGGACGAGGTTGTTGATAACTACCGCAACTACATCCAGCAGGTTGTTGACGGCCAGATCACCGCAGAAGAAGCTGCCCAGAAGACCTATGACGATGCAGCTGCACTGTTCACTGAGTAAGTTTTAACACAAATTCATAATGCTCCGGGCGGGCACGGTCAGGAAGAAAGGGCTGTGCCCGCCCTTTTTGAAAGTGAGGTATTCTTTCGTGAAAGGTCAAACTTCCACCTCGGCACTGAAAAGGTTCATGAACAAAGATAATACCGTCGGCCATGTGTTTGCGTTCCCGTTTATCTTTGGTTTTGTCTGCTTTTCCCTGATTCCGGTGTGCATTTCCTTTTATTATGCATTCACCAACTACTCGCTCGGCTCCAAAACCGCAGCATTTATCGGGTTCAAGAACTTCCTGCGCCTGTTCCAGGACGAGGTTTTCCTGAAATCTCTGGCCATCACCTTAAAATACGTTTTGATCTCTGTGCCGCTCAAGCTGACGTTCGCTTTGCTGGTGGCGTACCTGCTCACCCGGCCCAGCCGCATGGTTACGTTCTACCGTTCACTGTACTACCTGCCATCCCTGGTTGGCGGCAGTGTGGCCGTTGCCCTGGTGTGGAAACAGCTGTTTGCCCGCAAAGGTCTGTTCAACAGCGTGCTGGCCAACATGGACATGAGCACCATCAACTGGTTCGGCAACCAGAAACTGGCGCTTTACCCGCTGATTTTGATGTCCGTCTGGCAGTTTGGCTCTTCGATGATTATTTTTGCCGCTGGCTTAAAAGAAATCCCTGTCAGCTATTATGAAGCTGCCAGAATCGACGGCGCACGTGGATACCAGAGCTTCTTCCGCATCACGCTGCCCTGCCTGTCTCCCATCATTCTGTATAACCTGATTATGCAGACCATCTCTGCTTTCATGGCATTCACCCAGGCTATGATCATCACCAACGGCGGCCCCAACAACAGCACCATGCTGTACGCCCTGTACGTTTACAACCAGGCCTTCAAGTACAATGATATGGGTTACGCCTGCGCCATGTCCTGGTTTATGCTGGTGGTTATGGGCCTTATCACGTTCATCATCTTCAAAACATCCAAGTTCTGGGTGTTCAGCGAAGCAAACTAAGCAGGGAAGGAGAGTACGGTTATGCATAACAGAAAAGCAGTCACCAAAGTACTGTATCACGCATTTGTCATTTTGTTCGGCTTTATGATGGTTTATCCCGTATTGTGGATGATCAGCGGCTCGTTCAAGGGCAACGCCGAAATTCTGCGCGGCACCCTGTCCCTGATCCCGAAAGAGCTGAAGCTGACAAACTATGCCACCGGCTGGAAAGGCTTTGGCGGCACCACCTTTGCAACCTTCTTTACAAACTCCATCTTTATCACGGTTATCGCAACGTTCGGCACCGTCATCAGTTCCTCTCTGGTGGCCTATGCTCTGTCCCGTGTGCGGTTTCGCGGCCGCAAGTTCTGGTTCACCTGCATGCTGGTCACCATGATGCTGCCCACCCAGGTCATCATGATTCCCCAGTATCTGATTTATTATCGCCTGGGTCTGGTTCCCGGTTATGTGCCCCTGATTCTGCCTTACTTCTGCGGCCAGGCGTTCTTTATCTACCAGATGATGCAGTTCATGCAGGGCATCCCCAAGGATCTGGACGAAGCCGCTACCATTGACGGCTGCAGCAAATACCAGATTTACAGCCGCATCATCCTGCCGCTGATGAAACCCTCCATCGTGACCACTGTTATCATTCAGTTCTACTGGAAGTGGGACGACTACATGGGCCCCCTGCTTTACTTGAGCCGCCCGCAGTCTTATACGGTATCTATCGCCATCAAACTGTTTGCAGACTCTGCTTCCACCACGGACTACGGCGCAATGTTTGCTATGTCCACCCTTTCGCTGATCCCCGTGTTCCTGATCTTCCTGTTCTTCAACCGCTATCTGGTTCAGGGCATTGGCACCAGCGGCCTGAAAGGCTGATGTTTGTATGAAAACCATCCAGAACCCCATCCTGCGCGGCTTTTGCCCGGACCCCTGCATGATCCGCACCGGGGACGATTATTACATTGCCACATCCACCTTTGAATGGTGGCCCTGTGTCAACCTGTACCATTCCAAAGACCTGGCCCACTGGGAGCAGCTGCCAAGCCCGCTGCGCGAACCCGGCCAGATGGACCTGCGGGGGGACCCCAACTCCGGCGGTATCTGGGCCCCGGACCTGAGCTGGGATGGGCAGTATTACTACCTGCTTGTCACCAACGTGACCACCAAAAAGGGCCGTTGGTACAACACCCATAACTATATGAGCCGTGCCGCTTCCATCACAGGGCCGTGGAGCCAGCCGGTGTACTTGAACAGCATCGGATTCGACCCTTCGCTGCTGCATGATACCGACGGTAAGTGCTACCTGGTCAATATGGTCAACGGCTTCAAAGGCGTGCTGGTGCAGCAGATGGACCCCGAAACCGGCGCCCTGCTGGGCGAACGCCGCAAGGTATACAGCGGCTCCGGCATCGGCTGCACCGAAGGTCCCCGCATCTATCACATTGGCAGCTGGTACTATCTGGTTGTGGCCGAAGGTGGTACTGGGTACTCCCATTGTGTCACGATTGCGCGGTCGGACAACGTGTTCGGCCCCTATGAGACAATGCCGGACAACCCGCTGCTGACTTCGGATCAGAACGATCTGACCGCCATCCAGAAATGCGGCCACGGTTCCTTTGTGGAAACGCAGAACGGTGAATGGTACATGGCACACCTGTGCTCCCGCCCGAACTCTGCCCGCGGCAGCCTGCTGGGGCGCGAAACAGCGCTGCAAAAAATCACCTGGCAGGATGGCTGGCCGCGGCTGGCCTGCGGCGGAAAAATTGCCCAAAACGCCGTGCCCGCCCCAAAAGATTTGCCAGAAGTGGAGCTGCCCGCAATGGCGGAACAGGATGACTTTGACGTTCCGGCCCTTGCCCCCGGCTATGCCACGCCGCGCACCCCGCTGGGCGATTGTGTGAACCTGACCGTCCGCCCCGGCTGGCTGCGGCTGACAGGGCAGGAATCCATGAACTCGCTGCACCATGTCACCCTGGTAGCCCGCCGCCAGCAGGAGCACGAAATGCAGGCCGAGACCCGCATGGACTTTGCCCCCGTCTGCCCGGAGCAGATGGCCGGTTTTACTTACTGTTATGACAGCATGAACTTCTACCTGCTGGGCAAGACCTGCGCCGAGGATGGTACCCCGGTGCTGGAACTGTTAAAAAGCGATACTGGTGTGGTGGAAGATGTGTGCGACCCTGTTCCCGTGCCGGATGGCACGCTGGACTTTAAGCTGACCACCACCCCGGACGGCGGCATGGCGCAGTTCTATTACCGCCAGCCGCAGGGGGAGTGGCAGTCCATCGGCCCGGCCTGCCCCACCGATATTTTGACGGACGAGCACTGCCGCGGTTTTACCGGGGCGCATGTGGGTGTGTATGCCCACGATATGGCAGGGCTGCATAACCATGCCGATTTTGATTATCTGAACGTACATTTTGAGAGGTGAGCTCCCATGATGCAGGCAAACACCGGTGTCCGGTTTGAAACCAAAGACCCGCTGCTTTCCCAACTGGTCAAACAGGCGGAAGAAAAGTGCCGCCTGAACATTAAAAACTTTGGCGGCGACCCCGTTCTGGTTGAGGGCGGCGGCTATGAAAAAATCTGGCTGGAAACCCAGCCCATGGGCGGCGCAATGTATGCCAGCCGTGATTTTGCCACCGGCCTGAACAACAGCCTGATGTTTATGCGCCACCAGCGTGCGGACGGGCGGATTCCCGGCAGCATTGCGGTGATTGATGGCAAAGTGGTGCCGCAGTTCAACAAGTTCCAGGGCTTCTGCTTCCCGGAACCGGCGCTGGATCTTTACTATCTGGGCGGCAAGGATGCCGAATACCTGGCCCAGCTGGCCAAAACGCTGGAAGCGTTTGACGCCTACCTGTGGCGTGTACGCGATTCCGATGGAGACGGCTGCCTGGAGACTTGGTGCAAGTACGATACCGGCGAAGACCACGCCATGCGTTACGTCGATGCCCCCGACCCGTGGGAGGAGGAAACCCCGCCCCAAGGCTGCACAGCGGTGCCCATTGCCTCGATGGATGTGATGAGCTACTCATATGCCTGCCGCGAAACATTGGCGGAAATTGCACGAATCAGCGGCGATGCCGAGGCACAGGCCCAGTGGGCCGCCAAGGCCAAAGCCGTGCAGGATAAGATGGTGAGCTACCTGTGGGACGATGCCCGCGGCGCGATGTTTGACCGCGACAAAAACCACAACCAGATGCCCACCCTGATCCACAACACGCTGCGCTGCATGTATTGGCACAGCCTGCCGGATGCTTTGGCGGAGCGCTTTGTCAAGGAGCACCTGCTGAATCCGCAGGAGTTCTGGACCAAAATGCCGCTGCCCAGCGTGGCCGCCAACGACCCGCTGTTCCGCAACGTGACCACCAACAACTGGAGCGGCCAGGCTGAAGCGCTGACCTATCAGCGTGCCATCCGTGCGCTGGAAAATTACGGCATGTATGAGCTGATTCCCCAACTGGGGCAAAAGCTGATGCAGGCCATTGGCCCCCAGTGCCGCTTTGTGCAGCAGTATGACCCCTTTACCGGCGAACCTTCGGTCATCTGTGAACCTGGCCAGCCCCCGCAGGATGCTTACGGCCCGGCTATGCTCTCGGTGCTGGAATACACCGCCCGCATGTACGGCGTAAGCCTGGTGCGGGATACCGTGGTGTGGGGCACCTGCCCGCTGGAATGCCGCTATACCCAAGCCCTGAACGGCCGCAGCTGGGAGATCGTGAACAGTGGCCACGAGGCGGAAGCTTTTGTGGATGGCCGCAAGGTGTTCACCGCTGGCCCCGGCCTGCGCATTACCACCGACCTGGATGGCAATATTCTGGGCACGGCCCGCTACCTGCCGGATGCAGACCCCGCCCAGGTGACGCCGCAATAAACATTATATAATAAGGAAGCGAACACGATGGAATACCTGTATCCCGGTGGGCTGGCCAAAGCCATTACGTTCAGTTATGATGACGGCCAGGTATATGACCGCCGCCTGATCGAAATTTTTAACCAGGCAGGCTTCAAGGGAACCTTCCACCTGAACTCCGGCAACCTGGATAAGGACGGCTATGTGCAAAAGGCCGAGCTGCCTACCCTGTACGCCGAGCACGAAATTGCCTGCCATGGCGTGACCCACCGCCACCCGCGCCAGATGAACCAGACTGAATGGCTGCGGGAAGTGTGGCAGGACCGCCTGACGCTGGAAGAACTGACCGGCGGTATTGTGCAGGGCATGAGCTATGCCTTTGGTGAATACTACCCCGAACAGGTGGAAGCGCTGTGCGCCATGGGCATCCAGTACAGCCGCACGGTGGAAAGCACCGGAAGTTTTGCCCTGCCGCAGGAGCTGCTGCGCTGGAAACCCACCTGCCACCACAATGATAAACTGCTGGAACGCGCAGAAAAGTTTTTGCATGTTCCGGGATATCAAAAAATGTCGCTGTTTTATATCTGGGGCCACAGCTTTGAATTTGAGCGCGAAAACACCTGGTCCCTGATGGAGCAGCTGGCAGAAAAGCTGCACGGCGCACAGGATATCTGGTATGCCACCAATGGCCAGATTGCAGATTACCTGACCGCGCTGCGCAGCACGCGCGAAAGTGCAGACGGCAAGCGGCTGTATAACCCGTCGGCACAGCCCATCTGGTTTGTGGCCGATGGCAAGGTGCGCGTTGCAGAGCCGGGTAAGCTCTGCGAAATTTAAGGCAACACCGCACAATTCCCGCCTGACGGCTTAAGCACCGCTCCGGCAGCTGCGGCACGGCATCTGCGTTGCCAAAATGCTCGATAAGACACAAAGTATTATCTGCGCTTTTGGCTTAGCATCTGCCGCACCTCGCTCGCCGTATCGGCACTTAGAATTATGCGGTATTGCCTTAAGAAGCTGTTTTATCATCATTGCGCACCAGATAAAGCCGGTGCGCAATGATGACAAAAAATAGCTTCTAAGGTGTATCGAAAAATGAAAAACAACGATTACATGTGAAGATTATCTGGGCTTTCGGCCCAGCTGATACACCCTGAATACTCCCCAAGGAGGCCAATCATGATTTATGATATTTTGCAATATGGTGCCGTGGGTGATGGCACCACAAACGATGGCCCTGCCATCCAGAAAGCCATTGATGCCTGCGCAGCAGCCGGCGGCGGCCGAGTGCTGGTGCCGGGCGGCCATATTTACAAATGCGGTTCCATTTTGCTGCACAGCCATGTGGAGCTGCACCTGGAGCACGGCTCCCGCCTGAAAGCCAGCGAAAACAAAGAGGACTTCTTGGAAGTGGAAGCTGCCTACCGCGACCATTACCGCGATACATCGCTCAAAGTGCCCTCTTACGAAAACTGCGAATATGACGGTGAGCCGAAGAATTATTTCATTATGGCTAAGGATGCCGAGGATGTCTGCATCAGCGGCAGCGGCGTAATCGATGGCTCCGAAGAAAACTTTTACGGCGAGATCGATCATAACTTTATTGAGGGAACCTATTACCCGCGCATCCCCATGCTGCTGATGAAAGGTGTGCAGCACCTGACCATCCGTGAAGTCACCCTGACCCGCAGCGCGTTCTGGACCGTGCATATGGTGGGCTGCCAGGATGTTCTGATCGATGGCATCCGCATTTTGAATAACCTGAAAATGGTCAACTGCGACGGCATTGATCCCGACCACTGCCGCAATGTGCGCATCAACAATTGCCATATTGAATCCGCCGATGACTGCATCGTGTTCAAGACCACTGAGAAAAATGCATATCTTGGCCCGTGTGAGAACATTGTGGTTTCAAACTGTACGCTGACCTCCACCAGTGCCGCTATCAAGTTTGGCACTGAGAGCGTTTCGGACTTCCGCAATATTACCGTCACCAACTGCGTTATCTCCCGCACCAACCGCGGCATCTCTCTGATGCTGCGTGATGGCGGCAACATTGAAAACGTGACCTTTGCCAACCTGCACATCAACACCCGCATGTTCTCTGACCAGTGGTGGGGCGAAGCCGAAGCCATCTGTGTGACGGCGGTGGACCGCAAACAGGGCAACAGGGCGGGGCATATCCGCAATGTACATTTTGAAAACATTAACTGCAGCGGCGAAAACGGCATTTTCCTGCACGGAAGCGAGGGCAACAGCCTGGAAGATATCTCGTTCCGCCACATCCGGGTGGACATCCGCAAGCAGACCGCATGGCCCATTGACCATTGGGACCTGCGCCCCAGCGAGGTGCCCGGCATGATTCCCGGAAAAGTGAATGGCTTTACCTGCGTACATGGCAAAAGCATCCGCTGCGAGGACGTCGTTATCCGCAAAGACAGCTCTATGGACCCGTGGTTCGATCAGGATTTCTGCTGGCAGGACACCGAGAATGTGACTGTGGTAAAGTGATGATATACAGCGGCAAAATGCCTGTTTGGCGGCCGTAAGCCGCTGTTAATATTCAAAAGTATCCCCGCGGGGCGCTCCGTTCGCCCACGGGCAGGGCCGCAGGCAGCAAAAGCGCCTGCGGCCCTTTTGCTATCCGTAGGGCGGCCAAGGACGCTATCTCTTACATATGGGGATGGGGTTATTGCATATTTGTACTGCGGTAAGGTTTCTCCACGGTGGGGGCGTTACAAACTTGACAATTTATACCAACCTTTCCCATGCCGCAAAATTGCCCCCAAAATTATCCGCCCAACCCGTGACAGAAAAACTGGAATCCGCTATAATAGGGGTAACCGCAAATCCACATTGCAGGCAACTGCAAGAAAGGGAACCCGATGAACCAAACAACAGCAAACGCCGCAGCCCTTGCGCTGGTTGGCGCACTGGCATTGCAGCTGGCCGCCTGCGGCACGGCGCAGCAGTCTGCCCCCGGACAGGCATCCACTCAGCCGGAACCCGTTACCCTGACCATGAGCTGGTGGGGGGACAATGCCCGCACCGAAACCTACCAGCAGGCCATCCAGGCATTTGAGGCAAAACTGCAATATATTACTGTAGAAACCATCTACGGCACCACCGCTGACGAGGATCAAACCGCCGATGTGATGCAGGTGGACTGGACCTGGCCGGGCCAAAATGCTGACCAGTTTGTTGACCTGAACGAATATAGCGATGTGATCGATCTGGAGCAGTTCAGCCAGAGTGCGCTGGATGCCTGCACAGTGGATGGCGCTTTGCTGGCTGTGCCAATGTCGGTGACAGGCCGCATTTTTTATTGGAACACCTGCACTTTTGAACAGGCAGGGATCGATGCGCCCAAAACCTATGAGGAGCTGCTGACCGCAGGCAACACCTTCCGCGAGGTGCTGGGGGAGGAATATTACCCCCTGGCCATGGATGCAGCCGCCCGCATGAACCTGATGGTCAGTTATCTGGAATCTACCACTGGCAAAGCGTGGGTGGTGGATCGCCAGCTGCAATATTCGGCAGACGAGATCAAAACCGGGCTGGAATTTTTGCAGGCGCTGGAAGAAAACCATGTCATGCCCACCCTTGCCACCCAGCAGACAAACGGGACGCTGGACCAGACCCCCATGTGGCAGAACGGCCAGTACGCCGGTACCTTTGCCTGGGATGCCGACGCCGAAACCTACCGCAGTGCGTTAAAAAATGCCAGCGGCTTTTTGGTAGGGGATGAGATCGCCTTTGGCGGGCAGGCCAACGGCGGATTTTCTAAAGTATATCTGGCCCTTGCCATCAACAGCAGCTGCCAGCACCCGAAAGAAGCGGCGATTCTGGTCAACTTTTTGCTGAACGAGGATATGGGTGCTTCCATCATGGGCACTGCCTGCGGTTTGCCGGATTCCGTCACTGGCCGTGCGGCTGCCACAGCGGCAGGCCTGGTGAACCCGCTGGTGGTGGAAGCCAACAACCGCATGATGGCTTTTGTGGATTTCCCACTTGACCCCACATTTGAAAGCCCGGCTCTGGCCGCTGTGCCGGACGGCTTGTACGCCGCCGTATTGACTGCCTGCAGCAACGGAGAGCTGACAACAACCCAGGCCGCCGAACAGCTGGCGGAGGGGATAACGGCTATGCTGGATAGAACCGTGGCGGAATAAGCGGCTAAAAGAGCAAGGCAATATCATTCTATCATGCCGCAAGCGTGAAAAGTGTTTGTAGGGGACGATGCTTGCTGTCCCGATAACACTACCAGATAAAAATAAAACTCTTCCTCTGGCCATGCCGGTTTGATCCCGTATATCTGGCCGCCGAGGGAGAGTTTTTTCTTTAGGCAATACCGCATAATTCTAAGTGCCGATACGGCGAGCGAGGTGCGGCAGATGCCAAGCCAAAAGCGCAGATAATACTGGATGTCTTATCGAAATTGTGCGGTGTTGCCTTTATTTCTTCTGCTTATTGAAAGTGAGAAAACCGTTTGAAACAAAATAAGAATATGCGCTTGTACGTACTTCTAAAGCGTAAAGCAAACATACTTTACAAACGATATATCGACAAAAACACGGCAAAGAAATGACCCGCCAACCGGCCCCTACACAAAGCACCTTTTGTAAAAGGCTTTGCACGACCAACTCTGCTATTTTGCTGTCTTCGCATCCTCCCGATCCATCCGTTTCAACTCCGGCAAAACGGTAATCAGCATTACAATAAAGCACAAACTGCCGCCGATCACGTTGGAAACCGGCTCCGCAGCAAACACGCCGTCGGTGCCCATGCCAAAAGCATAAGGCAGCAGGTAGGTGAGCGGCACCACAATGATGACCTTGCGCAGCAGCGAGAAAAACACCGCGTGGCGGCGCTTGTTCAGCGATTTGAACACTGTCTGGCCCACATATTGCAGCAGCATAAAACCAAAGGTGGAAAAATACAGCTTCATGGAGGGGATGGTATCCGCCTGCAGGGTGGGATCGCTGCTGAAAATGGAGATGAGGAAGTGCGGTGCCAACAGAATGACCGCCCAGATCGTAAGGGTGTATACCAAAGCCATCAGGGCCATGGAGACGGCGGCGCGCAGCACCTTGCGGGGGCGGCGTGCGCCGTAATTGTAGCTGATAATGGGGGAAGAGCCCTCGGTAATGGCATAAATCGGCGTTTCCACCATCTGGCGCACGCTGGAAATGATCGTCATGACCGAGATGTACACATCGCCGCCGGTCACGGACAGCACATTGTTGCAGCAGATCGTCACCACGCTGTTGGTCAGCTGCATGATGAAGCCCGCTGTGCCAAGGCTGACGATATCGCCGATGCAGCGCCTGTTGGCGGGCAGCCGACGCAAGGGCAGCGGCTGCACGCGGTATTCCGACTTGCAGCGCAGGAAATACACCACAAACGCCGCCGAAAGCAGCTGCGAAAGCACCGTGGCAGCCGCCGCGCCGCGGATGCCCATGCCCAACACAAAGATGAACACCGGGTCCAGCACCAGGTTGGCCGCTGCGCCGATCATCACGCTGAGCATACCGGCTGTGGCATAGCCCTGCGCATTGATGAACGGGTTCAGCCCTGTTGTGAGCATGGAAGGGTAGGTGCCCAGCAAGTACAGCATCAGGTACGGCAGCGCATACTGCAATGCTTCCGGCGAAGCACCGAATAAGACCAGAATGGGCCGGGCAAACAGCAGGCCAATGACCATCAATACACCGGCGCAGCACAACAACAGCGTGCAGGCCAGGTTCAAAATCAGCCCGGCACGGGCCTTATCCCCGCTGCCGCGGGCGATGGCGAACAACGGTGCGCCGCCACTGCCGAACAAATTGCTGAACGCCGTAATAATGACAATAATGGGAAAGCAAAGCCCCACCGCGCCCAGCGCCGCCGTGCCGATATCCGGGATGCGCGCAATATAAATGCGGTCCACAATGTTATACAGCAGGTTCAGCACCTGCGCCACCAACATGGGCAGCGCTGCTTTCAAGATGTTTTGTGCAATGCCGCCGTGTTCAAAGTCGATCTGCCGCATGGGGAACGGTTCATCCTTTCCGTTTTCACAATACCAGTTTCAAGTATAGCATAAACCCGCCCGCAAATACAAAAAATCCCCGCACAAGGCCGCATAACGCAGCCTGTGCGGGGAATTTTTCTCAGCCGGAAGCTTCGGATGTCTCCGGCTCCACGGCTTCCACTTCTTTGATCATCATCTCGTTGCCCTGCAGCAGGTGGGTATGGGGGCTTTGGCAGTGGGGGCAGGTGCGGCCATGGGGCACGGTGGGGTACTGCTGGCCGCAGTCTTCGCACAGGGTAATGGCGGGGATCTGCTCCACGGTCAGCGCGGCACCGGGCAAAATCTCTGATTTGGCGGCGGCCCATTTCCAGCAGTCCTGCAGGTAGCTTTCCACCACGCCGGAAACCTCGCCTAATTGCAGTGTTACCCGCTGGATGCGGGCAACGTGGTTTTCTTTGGCCACATCCTCCACCGTGCGGATGATGTGGAACACAATGCCAAGTTCGTGCATTTACTTATCCTTTTTCCCAAAGCGGATCTTCACTTCGCGCTTTGCCATGTAAGGCAGAATGGCCTTGAACTTATCTTCCGACCGCACCATGGTGCTGCATTCGGGCAGGTCGCGGTGCAGGTGGATGGCATCGAATTCACACTTGGTGGTGCAAACGCCGCAGCCAATGCACTTGTTGGGGTCCACCACGCTGGCACCGCAGCCCAGGCAGCGGGCTGTTTCGGTTTTTACCTGCGCTTCGGTCAGGGTCAGGTGGGCATCCCGGAAAGAACGGTGCGCGTCGATGGCATCATCCATTCCGGCTGCCTGGCGGGGTGCGCGGTCATAATCGCCAAGGGCCAGATTGGTTTTATCCAGCTCATAAAAATCGCGGCGGTTGCGGCCAATGGTCAGGCTGGTGTTGGGCTGCACAAAACGGTGGATGGAGATGGCGCCCTGCTTGCCTGCGGCAATCGCATCAATAGCAAAGCGCGGGCCGGTGTACACATCGCCGCCCACAAAGATATCCGACTGGGCAGTCTGGTAAGTCATGGCATCGGCCACAGCGCCCTGGCCGCGGCCAAGCTGCACGGCTTCGCCATCCAGCAGGTTGCCCCACTGGATGCACTGGCCAATGCTCAGCACAACATTGTCACACGGCAGGGTAATCGTCACGCTTTCATCATAGGTAGGGGCAAAGCGGCCCTCGGCATCGTACAGGCCGGTGCATCTTTTCAGCACCACGCCGCACACATGGCCGTCCTTTGTCAAAAATTCCTTGGGGCCGTACCCGCAGCGGATGGCAGTGCCCTCTTCCTCCGTCTCGGCGATCTCTTCAGCGGAAGCGGGCATCTTTTCCCGCGGTTCCAGGCAGACCATCGTTACATCGCTGGACCCGCAGCGCAGAGCAACGCGGGCGGCATCAATGGCAACATTGCCGCCGCCGATCACCACGGTTTTGCCGGTCATTTTGTGGCTTTCGTCCCCGCCCACAGTGCGCAGCAGCGCAACGGCGGTCTGGATGCCCGCAGCGTCCTCGCCGGGAACCCCTGCTGTGCGGCCGCCCTGGCAGCCGATGGCGAGATAGAACGCCTTGTACCCCTGGGCGCGAAGCTGGGCAAGGGTAACGTCCTTGCCAACTTCCACACCGCAGTGGATGGTAACACCCAGCTCCCGCAGGATGTCAATTTCCGCATCAATCACATCTTTTTCCAGCTTAAAGCTGGGGATGCCGTACCGCAGCATGCCGCCAGGGTGTTCGTTTTTCTCAAATACAGTCGGGCGGTAGCCCTGCAGCGCAAGGAAGTACGCGCAGGAAAGCCCGGCCGGGCCGCCGCCGATGATTGCAATTTTTTGCGGCCACGGCCCCTGCAAAGAGGGCTGCACCACCGGCGGAACATAGCGGTGGACGGCGTTCAGGTCCTGCTGGGCCACAAACTTTTTCACGGCATCAATGGCCACTGCCTGGTCCACGGTGCCGCGGGTGCAGGCATCCTCGCACCGGCGGTTGCAGATGCGCCCGCACACGGCGGGGAAGGGGTTCTCCTTTTTGATCAGCGCCAGTGCATCACGGTAGCGGCCCTGCGCGGCCATTTTCAGGTAGCCCTGCACCGCAATGTGGGCGGGGCAGGCTGTTTTGCAGGGGGCGGTGCCGGTATCGTAGCAGTTGATGCGGTTTTTATCGCGGTAGTCCACCGCCCATTTTTCGGGGCCCCACTTTACAGTGTCGGGCAGTTCCTGCTTGGGGTACTGCACCGGGCCGTTTTTGGTGCACAGCTTCTGGCCCAGCTTAACGGCACCGGCGGGGCAGAACTCCACGCAGCGGCCACAGGCAACGCAGTTTTGCGGTTCCACTTTGGCAACGTAAGCCGAGCGGCTCATGTTGGGGGTGTTGAACAGCTGGCTGGTGCGCAGGGCGTTGCAGACGTTGACATTGCAGTTGCAGATGGCAAAAATCTTGTTCTCGCCGTCAATGTTGGTGATCTGGTGCACAAAGCCGTTGTCCTCGGCTTTCTGCAAGATCCGCATCACTTCGTCATAGGTCACATAATGGCCCTTGTTGGTTTCCACCAGATAGTCCGCCATATCGCCCACGCCGATGCACCAGTCATCCGGGTCATCGCCGCAGCCTTCGCCCATGGCGGCGCGGGACATACGGCAGGAACAGGGGCCGGCGGCATACTTGCCCTGGTATTTTTTCAGCCAGTGGGAGATGTGTTCGATATCCAGCGAGTGGTTTTCGGTCTCGATGGCTTTTTCGACCGGGATCACGTGCATGCCAATGCCTGCGCCGCCTGGGGGCACCATGGCGGTAATGTGTTCCAGCGGCAAAAAGGTCATCCGCTCAAAAAAGGCGGTCACTTCGGGGTGGTCGGCAATCTGCTGTTTGTTCATGTTAAAGAACTCGGCGCTGCCGGGCACAAACATGGGCAGAATGTACTGTTTTTCGCGGCGGGGGTTCTCCCAGTTGTATTCCAACAGGCCAACGCAGCTCATCTGATACAGCAGGGGCTCCAGCTCTTTGGCGGGTTTGCCGGTGGCTTTTTCCAGTTCCGGCAGGGTCATTGGCTGGCGCACCTTCATTTTCAGGGCAACATCGGCCATTTCGTCAGTCACAATGCTGGCCAGACCCCAATATTCGGGGTCCTCCACCGTCAGGCGGCGCAGCTTGGCGGGCACACGGTCGGTGATCATCTGCCCCAGCTTCATAATTTTTTCCCGCGGCTTTGTGTCCTTGGGGATCTTGAACGGCAGCTTGCTTTCGTCCAGTGGGAAAGCGGTCGGTTCGCTCATGGCTTGCTCCTTTTATTGCTCTGTGCATGTTCTGCTTCGTTTGTATTGCTTTGCAGGCGGTCCGGGTTTGCTGTGCCCTTATGCCTGCCACGCTTTCACCTGCTCCCGCAGCCAATCGGTCCATTCGGCAATGCCCTCGCCGGTTTTGGCGCAGATGGGGATGACCTTTGCGTTGGGGTTGCGCATGGCGATATATTCCCGGCATTTGTCCATATCAAAATCAAAATACGGCAAAACGTCAATTTTGTTGATAAGAACCACGTCGCACACCTGAAACATCAGGGGGTACTTCAATGGCTTATCGTCCCCTTCGGGCACGGATAGGATCATCGCGTTTTTCACCGCACCGGTGTCAAACTCTGCCGGGCAGACCAAGTTGCCCACGTTTTCCAGCACCACAAGGTCCACATCCTGGGGGCCAAGGCCCTCCAGCCCCTGGCGAGTCATCTCGGCATCCAGGTGGCACATGCCGCCGGTGTGCAGCTGGATGGCTTTTGCCCCGGCAGCGGCAATGGCTTTGGCGTCCACATCGGAATCAATGTCCGCTTCCATCACACCGATGCGCAGCTCATCTTTCAGCGCGGCAATGGTGCTGCGCAGGGTGGTGGTTTTGCCGCTGCCCGGTGCGCTCATCAAATTCAGCAGAAAGATCTTTTTCTCTTTCAGGCTCTGCCGCAGCTGGGCGGCCTGTTCATCATTGGAAGCAAAAATGCTCTGTTTTACTTCCAGAATTTTCACGTTGTCCATGGGGGTGCTCCTTACATGTGTTTATCGCGGTATACTCTTGTTCACAGTTTAACATCCGGGTGGCGAAAGCGCAATGTTAAACGGAGATTTTGGTATTCCCGCCAAATTGGGCAAAAAGAAGCAGGCAGAATGACGGAACGCCGCCACACTGCCTGCAGGGAAAGATAAGGCAACACCGCACAATTCCCGCCTTGCGGCTTAAGCACCGCTCCGGCAGATGCCGTGCCTCGCTCGCCGTATCGGCACTTAGAATTATGCGGTATTGCCATAAGTTTTTATAAAAAGCGGGGGGATCAATTCCATGTAAAAGTTGCCATGCCGTAAATATAAATGAACGCAATGGCGGCGGGCACCACAAAGCGGAAGATCGGCTTCATCCAGGGCTGCACTTTTAAGCCTTTGCCGGTGTTGGCCTCCTGAACAAAAGCGTCCCACCCCCAACCGAAAGAGTTGCAGCAGAACAGCGCCAATACCAGTGAACCCAGCGGCAAAATGTTATTGGAAACAATGAAATCCCACAGATCCAGCCAGGCCGTGCCCGCGGCAAACGGCTGGAAATGCAGTACACTGTAGCCCAGCGCGGTGGTCAGCGCCAACAGAAAGATGCCCACGCCACACAGCAAAGCGCCCTTGGGGCGGCTTAACCCGGTCAGCTCCCGCACCATGGCAAGGATGTTTTCGCACACGCCCAACACGGTGGAAAGTGCGGCAAACACCATGAACAAAAAGAATAGCGTGCCCCACCAGCGGCCCCCGGTCATGTTGTTGAACACGGTAGCCATGGTATCAAACAGCAGGCTGGGCCCGGCGTTCACTTCCAGCCCATAGGTAAAGCAGGCGGGGAACATGATGATGCCGGCCAGCACCGCAACCAAAGTATCCAGCACAATAATGTGGACGGATTCCCCCATCAGGGAGTGTTCTTTTTCAATGTAGCTGCCAAAAATCGCCATGCCGCCCATGCCAACGGAAAGGGTAAAGAACGCCTGGTTCATGGCGCCCACCACAACGCTGCCATCGATCTTTCCAAAATCCGGCACCAGGTAAAATTTCAAGCCTTCTGCCGCGCCCGGCAGGGGCAGGCTGTGCACCGCCAGCACCAGCATCAGCACCAACAGGGCCAGCATCATATATTTGGTAATGCGCTCCAGCCCGCCCTGCAGGTTAAAGCTTAAAATGGCAAATGCTACCACAACGGTCACCAACAAAAACACCACATTCACCGTGGGGTTCGTAATCATCTGGGTAAATCCGAAATCTGCGTTTTGGCCGGTAAGGAACTTGATGAAATAATAGATGATCCACCCGGTCACCACGGTGTAAAATGCCATCAGGGCAATGTTGCCAATCAGGCTGGCAATGCCGAAAATGCCCCACTTACAGCCGGGCTTTTCCAACTTCTGGTACATGCGGATAGGGCTGGCCTGCGCTGCACGCCCAACGGAAAATTCCATCGTCATGGCGGGCAGACCCAGCACGACCAGACAAATAATGTACAGCAGCATAAAACTGCCGCCGCCGTTCTGGCCGCACATCCAGGGAAATTTCCACACATTGCCGCAGCCAATGGCGCAGCCGGCTGACAGCATGATGAAGCCAAGCCGGCTTCCGAGCCGTTCACGATTCTTCATAAACTTATATTGTTTTCTCCCATTTTTATTTGTGCTGCCGCGCGGGAAAAGGCAGCGGCCCGCACGGCAGCATAGATAACCGCTACCATATTAAATCCATATTAGCTTACCACACTGCCATGCCAACTGCAAGCGATTTAAAGTTGTAAACCGACAAAATACAAAAACGCGCCCCGCGGCCATCCGTTCTTTGCCCAAAGCCGATGCCGCGCAGGTGCCCATTGTTGCCATGACGGCCAACGCCTTTGCCAAGGATGTGCAGCCGGCCAAAACCGCCGGTATGAACGAGCATGCCGCCAAGCCGCTGGATAGGAAACGCTTGTGTGAGATTTTGCACCGGCGGCTGTAAGGACGCCCAGGAAGGCCGAAAAAATTCGGCAGAACATACAAACAGCACCTTGCGCTTTTGGATGCAATGTGCTACAATGAATCGAAAACTGAATATAAAACAGCAGGTGCCTTTCATTGTTTGCCGGGCGGCTGAGCCTTCCGGCGCTCTGGAAAGGGTAAAAGGGAAGCGGGTGCAAATCCCGCACGATCTCGTCACTGTGATAAGGGAGCCTGCCGCCAGGGTGCATTTGCACCGGTCACTGAGCATTGCTCGGGAAGGCGGCGGCAGGCGTTGAGCTTTCAGCCAGGAAACCTGCCCGCTGTTGGTACGGGAGCATTGCTCCAGATCACGAGGAATTGGTTGTACCTGAAAAGCTCATGGAAAATCCGGGGGTCTTTTTGCGTTGCCGTTCTGCACACAGAAAGACCCTCGTTTTTTGTGGCAGTTTTGTCTGCAAAGCTGCTGCGCCTGGGGTTTGTTTCCTGTACCTGTTTTTCAACAAATGGATTTGCCATAGGAGAAAGGAAGCAAAACACATGAAACACAACAACCTGAAAAAGCCCGCTGCCGTGCTGACCGCACTGGCTCTGGCCGCCGCCCTGCTGGCTGGCTGTGGTGCGGCATCGGACAGCATGGCTGCCAGCAGTGCCCCCGCCGAAAGCGAGGCTGTAAGCACCGAAACACCCGCTGAAAGCGCAGACGAGGGAGATGCAGACGAAGTGGCCGCAAAGAAATGTGCAGACCTGATCGATGCCATCTATGTGCAGGAGCGCACCGATGACACCGACGCCCAGTGCGAAGCTGCCAAGCAGGCATGGGACACCCTGACCGATACCCAGAAAGAGCTGGTGGAAGGCGAGAACGCTGACCCCGACTACTTTGGCCGCAATACCGGCGATGCCAACCTGGACGATTCCCGCAATGGGGATGAGATCGGCGAAAACGAACTGCTGGTCGTCAGCTTTGGCACCTCCTTCAACAGCAGCCGCGTGGCAGATATCAAGGGCATCGAGGATGCCCTGCAGGCCGCTTACCCGGATTGGTCCGTCCGCCGCGCTTTCACCGCACAGATCATCATCAACCATGTGCAGGCCCGCGATGGCGAGAAAATCGATAACATGAAGCAGGCTCTGGACCGCGCTGTTGCCAACGGCGTTAAGAACCTGGTTGTTCAGCCTACTCACCTGATGCACGGCGCTGAGTACGACGAAATGTGCGAAGCTGTGAACGAGTACGCGGATAAGTTCGAAAGCGTTGCCATTGCTGAGCCCCTGCTGGGCGAAGTTGGCGCTGACGCTACCGAAATCAACGCTGATAAGGAAGCTGTTGCCACTGCCATCACCACCGAGGCTGTTGCCGCCGCTGGTTATGATGACGCCGCCGCTGCTGCCGCCGATGGCACTGCTTTTGTGTTCATGGGCCACGGCACTTCCCACACCGCAAAGATCAGCTACAGCCAGATGCAGATGACCATGCAGACCCTGGGCTATGACAATGTGTTCATTGGCACTGTTGAGGGCGAGCCGGAAGACACCGCCTGCGAGGCTGTGATCGAAAAGATCAAGGAAGCCGGTTACACCAAGGTTGTCCTGCGCCCCCTGATGGTGGTTGCCGGTGACCATGCCAACAACGATATGGCTGGCGATGACGCAGATTCCTGGCTGAGCCAGTTCAAGGCCGCCGGCTGCTTTGACAGCGTGGATACCCAGATTGCCGGTCTGGGCGAAATTGCTGATGTGCAGCAGATCTACATTGACCATACCAAGGCCGCTATTGATTCCCTGAATGGCTGATTTATGATGCATACTGCCCGGAAGGATCAACGTCTTTTCGGGCAGCTTTTGTTTTGTGCGGACCGGGGGAAACGCTGTGCGCCAAAATGGGGCTGCGCTGCGGCTGTGCCGCGTCCCCACGCTTTTCTTTGAATCTTTAGGGCAATACCGCATAATTCTAAGTGCCGATACGGCGAGCGAGGTGCGGCAGCTGCTAAGCCAAAAGCGCAGATAATACTGGATGTCTTATCGAGCCAACCTAAAACATTGCAACACTCTTCCGGGTTGGCAATACACGGGGCAAATGACCGCGGGCGGGCAATGCTCGCCCCTGCGACGTAATTTTCTGTTATCCTTTCTTATTATATTTTATTCTATCATTTCAATTTTTTACAATGCGAGGTAACACCCAATGAAACAAAATCGTGTAATTTCCGGCGCTGTGGCCGCCCTGGTGCTGGCCGCTCTGCTGGCTGGCTGCGGCTCCACCGCAACCGGCGCTTCTTCCGCTGACTCCACCCCCGCTGCCACCGAGGCTGCCGGCAGTGAAGCCACCGCCCCCACCGCAGAACCCCAGACCGAAGCTGCTCTGCCGGACGGCGTGTATACCGCCGAATTTGAAACTGACAGCAGTATGGTGCACGCCAACGAAGCCTGCGATGGCAAGGGCACCCTGACTGTCGCCGATGGCAAAATGACCTTCCATGTCAGCCTGGCATCGAAAAAGATCGTCAACCTGTACCTGGGCACTGCCGAGGACGCCCCCAGCCACGAGAGCGACTGGCTGCAGCCCACCACCGATACTGTGACCTATTCCGACGGCACCAGCGATGAAGTGTACGGCTATGATATTCCGCTGGACGCTGTGGATACCGACTTCCAGCTGGCCATTTTGGGCACCAAGGGCACCTGGTACGACCATACCGTCAGCGTGCGCAATGCCGAGCCTAAGACCGAAGATGCCGCTGCCGAAACCGCCGCTGCGCCTGCTGATGGCAGTTACACCTGCGCTGTCACACTGGAGGGCGGTTCCGGCCGCGCCACGGTGGAAAGCCCTGCCGCCCTGACGGTTGCCGATGGAACCATGACCGCCGTGATTGTGTGGAGCAGCCCCAACTATGACTATATGCTGATTGATGGAGAAAAGTACCTGCCCACCAACACCGAAGGCAACTCCACCTTTGAAATCCCCGTTGCTGCGCTGGATACCGCCCTTGCCGTTACCGCCGATACCGTTGCCATGAGCACCCCGCACGAGATCGATTATACCCTGACCTTTGACAGCGCCACGCTGACCCCCGCAGAATAATGCAGACGAAACGTTTTGGGCTTTGTGCCGCACTTTCTGCCGCAGCGCTTTTGCTGTTGGCCGGCTGCGCGGGCAGCGGCAGCACGGCTGCCCCCACCCTTACCGTGGAAAGCAGCTACCCGCTGCAATACGCCAAACAGTTTACCGTGGATGAATGCACCGGCGGGTACGAGCTGATCACCATTGCGGACAGCCAATATCTGGTGGTGCCGCAGGGCGCTGCCGTGCCGGAGGATCTGCCCCAGGGCACCACCGTGCTGCAACAGCCCATTGAGAATATCTACCTGGTTTCCACCTCCGCTATGGACCCCATCATCAGCCTGGGCGCGCTGGACAGCATTGCACTTTCCGGCACCAAGGCGGATGGCTGGTACCTGCCCGAAGCCAAAGCCGCCATGCAGGCGGGGCAGATTGCCTATGCGGGCAAGTACAGCGCCCCGGACTATGAAACCATTCTGGCTTCCGGCTGCGGACTTGCCATTGAAAACACTATGATCTACCATACGCCGGAGGTCAAAGAGCAGCTGGAAAAGTTCGGCATCCCCGTTTTGGTGGAGCGTTCCAGCTATGAAACCGACCCTCTGGCCCGCATGGAATGGGTCAAGCTGTACGGCATTCTGCTGGGCAAACAGCAGGAGGCGGAACAGCTGTTTGACACCCAGGTACAGCGCGTTGCCCCGTTGGAAAACCAGCAGCCCACCGGCAAAACGGTGGCGTTTTTCTCCATCACTTCCAACAACCTTGTCACGGTACGCAAAGGCAGCGACTATGTGGCCCGCATGATCGAGATGGCGGGCGGCAGCTATGTGTTTGCTGATTTAACGGACAACGGCAACAATCTGGCCACCATCAATCTTTCGCTGGAAGATTTTTACGCCGGTGCCAAGGACGCCGATGTGCTGCTCTACAACAGCACCATTGAGGGCAGCATTGCCAGCACCGAACAGCTGGTGGAAAAATGCCCGCTGCTGGCGCAGTTCAAGGCTGTGCAGAACGGCAATGTGTGGTGTACCGCGCAGAGCCTGTTCCAGCAAAGCATGGAGCTTCCGGATTTGATTCTGGATATGAACCACGTGTTTACCGAGGGCACCCCCGCGGACAGTGAACTGACATTTTTAACGCATGTAGAATAACTTTATTGCAGAAAGGTAGCGCCATGCACACCAAGCGCCTGACAATTACATATGTAGCCCTTGCGGCGGCGCTGCTGGGGCTGTTTGCGCTCAACCTGTTCTGGGGCAGTGTGGCAATTTCGCCGCGCGGCGTGGTGCAGGCGCTGCTGGGCCGCGGGCAGGATGAACTGGCCGCCAATATCCTATTGCAGCTGCGCCTGCCGCGCGCCGTTATGGTGGTGCTGCTGGGGGCGGCGCTCTCGGTAGCGGGCTACCTGCTGCAAACCTTTTTTGCCAACCCCATTGCGGGGCCATTTGTCATGGGCATTTCCAGTGGGGCCAAGCTGGTGGTTGCGCTGACGATGGTGGTATTTTTGAACCACGGCCTGCTGACCAACTCGCTCACCCTGATTCTGGCCGCCTTTGCTGGATCCATGGCTGCCATGGCCTTTGTGCTCAGCGTGGCGCGCCGGGTACACCGCATGAGCATTCTGGTCATCTGCGGCGTGATGATCGGCTATATCTGCTCCGCCGTCACCGATATTGTAGTGGCCTTTGCACAGGATTCCAACATCGTCAACCTGCACAACTGGTCCATGGGCAGCTTTTCCGGCATGACCTGGGGCAATGTGGCCGCCGCTGCGCTGGTGGTGCTGCCCTGTTTGGCCGCGGCCTTTTTGCTGGCCAAGCCGATGGCCGCCTACCAGATGGGGGAGCAGTATGCCCAAAGCGTGGGTGTGGCTGTGCGGCCGTTCTGCGTGGCGCTGGTGCTGCTTTCCAGTTTGCTGGCCGCCTGCGTCACGGCGTTTGCGGGGCCCATTTCCTTTGTGGGTATTGCGGTGCCGCACCTGGTCAAGCAGGCGTTGGGAAGCGCCAAGCCGCTGCATGTGCTGCCGGGCTGTGCGCTGGGTGGGGCGGCGTTCTGCCTGCTGTGTGATCTGATTGCCCGCAGCCTGTTTGCCCCCACCGAGCTTTCCATCAGCTCCGTCACAGCGGTATTTGGTGCGCCGGTAGTCATCTGGCTGTTGGTGCGCCGCCAAAGCGGGGAGGGCCGGGCATGAGCGAAGCATTTTACTGCCAAACGCAGGATCTTGCCATCGGGTACGGCAAAACGCCGCTATTACAAAACATTGGCATTGGCGTGCAGCGCGGGCAGATTTTAGCGTTGATTGGCCCCAACGGCGCGGGCAAATCCACCCTGCTCAAAACGCTGGCCGGGCAGCTGGCGGCGCAAAGCGGCGCTGTGCTGCTGCAGGGCCAAAACCTGACAACCTACACCCCCAATGCCCGCGCGCGCAAAATGGCTCTGATGCTGCCCCACACCCGCCACACCGAGCTGACCACCTGTTTTGATATGGCCGCTGCCGGGCGCTACCCCTACACCGGGCGGCTGGGCATCCTGTCCGAGCAGGACAAGATGCAGGTGCGGGATGCTCTGCATCTGGTGCAGGCGGATGAGCTGGCCGACCGGGACTTTACCAAAATCAGTGATGGCCAGCGCCAGCGCGTTCTGCTGGCCCGCGCCGTCTGCCAGCAGCCGGAAATTATCCTGCTGGACGAACCAACGTCATTTTTGGACATCAAAGGCAAAATTGAGCTGCTGACCATCCTGCGCCAGCTGGCACAGGAAAAACAGGTGGCCGTCATTGTCAGCCTGCACGAGCTGGAGCTGGCGCAAAAAATTGCGGATACCGTGGTGTGCGTATCGCCGCAAGGCGTTTCCGGCGTGATGACACCGAAAGACGCGTTTGCCGCAGAAAACATCCGCACGCTGTACCGCCTGACCAAAGAGCAGTATGAAGCACTGTACGGCCCCCAGCCGGAGCGTGAACCCGAACGGAGACCCGCCAAACAGGAGCCGCCCAGGTTTGAACATTACATCCGCAGCGGGCAAAAGCTGCTGCGCTGCGGCTACACCACCGGCACCTGCGCCGCCCTTGGCGCTGCCGGGGCCGCCCGCCTGCTGCTGACCGGTAAAGCACCGGAATCCGTCGGCCTGCGCACCCCAAAAGGCATTGTGGTGGAAGTTGCGCCCATCTACTGCCGCAAAACAGCCGCCGGCGCCCAGTGCGCCATCCGCAAGGACGGCGGGGACGATGTGGACGTTACCACCGGCCTGCCGGTCATAGCCGACATTACCCTGCTGCCGGATGCCCCCGGCCAGGTCACGATTGACGGCGGCCCCGGTGTGGGCCGTGTGACGAAGCCCGGTCTGGACCAGCCGGTGGGGCAGGCGGCCATCAACCATGTGCCGCGCCGGATGATCACCGATGCCCTGCACGCGGAGGCCGAAGCAGCCGGGTATGACGGCGGCTTTGACGTACTGATCTCGATCGAGGGGGGCGAGGAAGCCGCCAAACGCACCTTTAACCCCCACATCGGGGTGGAAGGCGGGCTTTCCGTCCTGGGCACCAGCGGCATTGTGGAGCCCATGAGCCAGCAGGCCGTCCTGGATACCGTGCAGCTGGAGATCCACCAGGCCGCCCTGCGGGAGCAAAGCCCCAAGCGGCTGATCCTGGCCCCCGGCAACTATGGGCTGGACTATCTGGCCCAGAACCTGCCGGAATACAGCAGCATCCCGGTGGTCAAGTGCTCCAACTTTATGGGGGATGCGCTGGATATGGCCGCTGCGGAGCAGTTTGCAGAGGTATTGCTGGTGGGGCACATCGGCAAGCTGGTCAAGCTGGCGGGCGGCATTATGAACACCCATTCCCGCATGGCGGATTGCCGCACCGAACTGTTCTGCACCCATGCGGCGCTCTGCGGGGCCAGCCAGGCCACCTGCCGCGCCCTGATGGACGCCGCCACAACGGACGCCTGCCTGGACATTCTGGATGCCGAAAACCTGCGGGAGCCGGTGCTCGAAAGCCTATTGCAGGCCATCCAGCTGCATCTGGACCGCCGCGCGGCGGGGGCGTTCCGGGTGGGGGCTGTACTGTTTTCCAACCAGGCCGGGCCGCTGGGCCGGACTGAGACCGCCGCCCAGCTGCTGCAAAGCTGGCAGAAAAAGGAGCAATGAGGTATGGTACATTTTGTGGGCGCAGGCCCCGGCGCACCGGATCTGATCACCCGGCGCGGTGCGGCGCTGCTGCAAACGGCGGACTGCATTATTTATGCGGGCAGCCTGGTCAACCCGGCGTTGCTGGGGCTGGCCAAAGCCGGCTGCGCCATTTATAACAGTGCTGAAATGACATTGGAACAGGTGCTTGCCGTGATGCGCCAAATGGAAGCCGAACACAAAACCACTGTGCGGCTGCACACCGGGGACCCCTGTTTGTACGGGGCCATCCGGGAGCAGATGGACGCGCTGGACGCCGACGGCATTGCTTACGATGATACGCCCGGTGTTTCCAGCTTTTGCGGTGCCGCCGCCGCGCTGAACGCCGAGTACACGCTGCCCGCCGTCAGCCAGACGGTCATCATTACCCGCATGGAGGGCCGCACCCCCGTGCCGGAAAAGCTCGCCAGCCTGGCCAGCCACGGCGCTACCATGGTGATTTTTCTCTCCATCGGCTTAATTGATAAAGTGCAGGAAGCACTGCTGCAGGGGGCATACACCGCAAGCACCCCCGCCGCCGTGGTGTACAAGGCCACCTGGCCGGAGCAGAAAACCGTGCACTGCACCGTTGGCACCCTGGCCCAAAGCACCAAGCAGGCGGGCATTACCAAAACGGCCTTGATCGTGGTGGGGGATTTCCTTGGCCGCTGCTATGCCCGCAGCAAACTGTACGACCCCGCCTTTACCACCGAATACCGCGAGGGAACCAAACCGTGAACTGTGCGTATCTTGCCTTTACGGCCAAGGGGCTGGCGCTGGCGCAGCAGCTGGCCCAAACCTGCCCCGGCTCCGTCAGCCGCTGCGGGCTGGGCGGGGTGACGCTGGCCGGGTGGACGGCCCAGCAGTTTGCCGCGGCGGATGCCCTGGTGTTTGTGGGGGCGGCGGGCATTGCGGTGCGGGCCATTGCGCCCCACTGCCAAAGCAAGGCCACCGACCCCGCCGTTGTGGTGCTGGATGAATGCGGCCGCTTTGCGGTGCCGCTGCTCTCCGGCCATCTGGGCGGCGCAAATGACCTGGCCTGCCGGCTGGCTGCCGCCTGTGGTGCGGTGCCGGTGATCACCACGGCGACCGATGCCAACGGCCTGTTTGCCGTGGATGAGTGGGCCAAAAAACAAAACTGCGCTGTGTGGGAAACCCCGCGCATTAAATTCGTCAGCGGGGCACTGCTGGCCGGCAAAACGGTGCGGTATGCTTCCCCCTGGGCCATTGCGGGCACCCCGCCCGCCGGTGTGGCGGAAGCCGAAGAACCGTCTGGCGCTGATTTTGCCCTGACAATGACCCCGCAGGGGAACGCTTTGCATCTGATCCCCCGCATTGGCGTGCTGGGCGTTGGCTGCAAGCGCGGTACCACCGCCGCCCAGCTGGAAGCCGCGTTTGCAGCGTTCTGCGCCGATACAAATTTGGCCCCAGTCGGAATTACCGCCGCCGCCAGCATTGATCTAAAACAGAACGAACCCGGCCTGCTGGAATTCTGCCGCAGCCACGGCTGGCCGGTCAGCTTTTATTCCGCCGCCCAGCTGCGCGCTGTGCCCGGAACTTTCAGCGCCTCCCGCTTTGTGCAGGGAGTGACGGGTGTGGATAACGTCTGCGAGCGCGCCGCCGTGCTGGCTTCCGGCGGCACGCTGCTGCTGCTCAAATATGCGCATAGCGGCGTGACCTTTGCCGCTGCCGTGCGCCCCTTTGCCCCGGATTGGAGATGGAAAACCGATGAAGCGTAACCTTGTATCCGTTGTGGGCCTTGGCCCTGGCGATGCCCAGTTTTTGACCGCGCAGGCCCGCCATGCGTTGCAAGAGGCTGATGTGCTGTGCGGTTACACCGTTTACATCGACCTTGTGCGCCCCCTGTACCCGGAAAAAGAAACCTATGCCACCGGTATGACCAGAGAAATTGACCGCTGCCGCTGGGCGCTGCAAACGGCCCAGACCGGCAAAACGGTGGCGCTTGTCTGCTCCGGCGACGCCGGGGTGTACGGCATGGCCAGCCCGCTGCTGGAGCTGGCGGCGGAATACCCCGATGTGGAAGTGGAGGTCGTTCCCGGCCTGACCGCCGCATTAAGCGGTGCCGCCGTGCTGGGCGCACCGCTGGCCCATGATTTCTGCGTGATCTCCCTTTCGGACCGGCTGACTCCGTGGGAGATGATCGAAAAGCGGCTGGCCTGCGCCGCCATGGGGGATTTCTGCGTGGCGCTGTACAATCCCTCCTCCAAAGGGCGGCCGGATTACCTGCAAAAAGCGGTTCGCATCCTGTTGCAAAACGGCAAGGGGGCGGGTACCCTTTGCGGCGTGGTGCGCAGCATTGGCCGCACCGGCCAGCAGAGCAGCCAGATGACACTGGCCGAGCTGGAACACACCACTGTGGATATGTTCACCACGGTGTTCATCGGCAACAGCGCCACCCACCAGGTCAGCGGGTGGATGGTAACGCCGCGGGGGTACCACGGGGTATGAAGATCGTTGTGTTCAGCGGCACTACCGAAGGGCGGGATTTCTCCCGCGCCGCTGCCGCGTTGGGCATTGCCGTTACCGTCAGCGTAGCAACCGACCTGGGGGCCGAGGAACAGGGCCAGGCCCCCGGCATTACTGTACATTCCGGCCGCCTGTTGCCCGGCGCCATGGCGGAGCTTTTGCAGGGCGCAGCCCTTTGTGTGGATGCCACCCACCCTTACGCGGTGGAAGCCACCAAAAACATCCGCGCCGCCGCCAACGCAGCCGGGGTAGAGTACCACCGCCTGCTGCGCGCCGCCAGCACCTTGCCCGCGGGCAGTGTGGTGCTGGGCAGTGCCGCCCAGGCCGCGCAGTATTTAGCCGCAACGCAGGGCAACATTCTGCTCACCACCGGCGCCAAGGAGCTTGCGGCCTTTGCCGGGCTGGATGCCGCCCGCCTGTACCCGCGGGTGCTGCCCACCGTGGCGGGCATTACGGCGTGCGAGGGCGCGGGCATCCCGCACCGCAACATTATTGCCATGCAGGGACCCTTTACGCTGGAACTGAACCTTGCACTGATGCAGCAGTTCCACATCCGTTACCTTGTCACCAAGGACGGCGGCAGCGCGGGCGGCTTTGCCGAGAAAGCCCAGGCTGCTGCCCAAAGCGAGGCCACGCTGGTTGTACTGCGCCGCCCGGAGGAATGCGGCGAGACCGCCGAAGAAATTTTGCAACGATGCAGGGAGCTGTTATGAAGATTACATTGGTTGGCATGGGCAGCGGGCTGCCCGGCAGTTTGACTGCCCAGGGCTTGCAGGCCCTGCAAACGGCAGGGCTGATTCTGGGGGCAAAGCGGCTGCTGCAAAACCTGCCGGATGGCTGTACCCCCAACCGCAAGCCAATTTACCAGCCGGAAGAAGTGCTGGCCTGCCTGCAAGCGGAGCCCTGTCAGACCGCCGCGCTGGTTTACAGCGGGGATACCGGCTTTTATTCCGGTGCTGCGGCGCTGGTGCCCAAGCTGCGGGCACAGGGGGCGGAAGTAACGGTGCTGCCGGGGATTTCCAGCGTACAGCTGTTGGCCGCGGCGCTGGGCAGGCCGTGGCAGAACTGGCACCTTGTCAGCGCCCACGGATGTGCCTGCGCCCCTGCGGCAGAGTGCCGGAGCGACCGCCCGACCTTTTTTTTGACGGGCGGGCGCAATACCAGCCCCGCCGCGCTGTGTGAGATTCTAGCCGCCGCAGGCTTTGGCGCGGTGCAGGCCACGGTTGGTGAGAACCTTGGCACCCCGCAGCAAAAGGTCATCACCGATACGGTGCAAACGCTGGCGGGCGGCAGCTTTGCGCCGCTCAGCGTGCTGCTGGTGGAGCCCTGCCCCAAACCGCAGCCCCGCGTGCCCGGCCTGCCGGATGAAGCCTTCATCCGCGGCAAAACGCCGATGACCAAGCAGGAGGTGCGCGCCGCCGCGCTGGCCAAGCTGGCCGTTGCCCCCACTGATACCCTGTGGGATGTCGGTGCCGGAACGGGCAGCGTGAGCGTGGAAATGGCGCTGGCCGCCCCCATGGGTCAGGTGTACGCGGTGGAATGTGATGCCGATGCCTGCGCGCTGGTTCGCCAGAACCAGGCCAAATTTGCCGCCAGTAACTTAACGCTGATCGCGGGCAAAGCCCCTGAAGCGCTGCAAAATCTGCCCGCGCCGGATGCTGTTTTCATCGGCGGCAGCAAGGGCAATATGCAGGCCATTGTAGATGCCGCCCTGGCCGCCAACCCGCAGACCCGGCTCTGTATCGCCGCCATTGCGCTGGAAACCTTGCAGCAGAGTATTGCCGCTCTGGCCGCCCACGGGCTGGCCGCACAGGTGACCCAGATTGCCGTAAGCCGCAGCAAGGCGGCAGGCAGCCTGCACCTGATGATGGCCAACAACCCGGTATTTTTGATCGTGAGGGAATGAGAATGCTGCAGCTGCTTTTGGCCGCGCCCAGTTCCGGCAGCGGAAAAACCACCGCCGCCTGCGCCCTGCTTTCCGCCCTGAAAGCCCGCGGGCTGGAGCCCTGCGCGTTCAAGTGCGGGCCGGATTACATTGACCCCATGTTTCACCGCGCCGTGCTGGGGGTGCCCAGCCACAATCTGGACCTGTTTTTCTCCACCCCGCAGACCGTGCGACGGCTGTACACCAGCGGCGCGGCGGGCCATGGCAGCGCGGTGTGTGAGGGTGCCATGGGCTATTATGACGGCCTTGGCGGCGTGAGCGCTGCCGCCAGCGCCTGGCACACCGCCGATGTGCTGGACTTGCCGGTGCTGCTGGTGGTGCGCCCCAAGGGGGCCAGTTTAACGCTGGCCGCCCAGCTGCAAGGCTTAAAAGCGTTCCGCACGCCGCACCACATTGCGGGCGTTCTGCTGAACGACTGCACCGAGATGCTGTACAAGCTGCTGGCCCCCATGCTGGAACGGGAAACCGGCCTGCCGGTGGTGGGCTTTCTGCCCCCCATGCCGGATGCCGCCATCGAAAGCCGCCACCTGGGGCTGAAAACCGCGGGCGAAATTGCTGATTTGCAGCAAAAAATTCAGATTTTGACCGCCGCCGCGCAAAAAAATATCGACTGGCCGCGGCTGCTGGCCCTGTTTGACCGCCCGGCCCCAATGGCCCCTGCGGTTCAGGCCGCAGCCCCCACCGTGTGCATTGCCGTGGCACAGGATGAAGCGTTCTGCTTTACCTATGCCGAAACGCTGGAAAGCCTGCAGGCCGCAGGCGCAGAGCTTTGCTATTTCAGCCCGCTGCGGGATGCCGCGCTGCCGCAACATATCGGCGGGCTGTACCTGCCGGGCGGCTACCCGGAGCTGTACGCCGCCCAGCTGGCGGCCAACACCGCCATGCGCTGCGCCATAAACACCGCCGTGCAGCGCGGCCTGCCCACCGTGGCGGAATGCGGCGGCTTTTTGTACCTGGGCCAAACGCTGGAAGATGACGCCGGAACCGCCCACCCCATGGCGGGTGTGCTGCCGGGGCAGGGGTTCCGCGTGGGGCGGCTGGTGCGCTTTGGATATGCCGCGCTCACCCCGCAGGCGGACAGCATGCTCTTCCGCGCAGGGGAGCCGGTGCCCGTGCATGAGTTCCACCATTGGGATTCCACCTGCAACGGCACCGCTTTTGCCGCCCAAAAAGACAATGGCCGCCATTGGGACTGCGGCTTTGCCAACGGGCATCTGTATGCGGGGTTCCCGCATCTATACTGGGCGGGCACCCCGCTGCCGCAGCGCTTTGTAATGGCTGCGGCGCAGTATGCCCAAACAAAAACAGGGAGAACGGTATGACGGAACCTGAACTGAACACACGGCTGCAAACCATCACCCCGCCCGATGAAACTGCCCGCGCCGCGGCGCACGCCCACTGGGCCGCGCTGGCCAAACCGCTGGGCGGGCTGGGCAGCCTGGAAACCATGCTGGAGGACGCCGCCGCCCTGACCGGCACCCCGGAGCTGGATTTTGCCCGCCGCGCCGTGCTGGTGCTGTGCGCCGATAACGGCGTGGTGGCCCAGGGCGTGAGCCAAACCGACGCCAGCGTGACCCGCGCGGTGCTGCAAAACCTTGCCGCGCGGCGCACCAGCGTGTGCCAGATGGCAGCTGCCGCCCATTGCAGCGTTGTGCCGGTGGATATGGGCATTGCCGGTGCCCCGGTGCCCGGCGTGCAGGACTGCCGCATTGCCCCCGGCACCAAAGATTTTACCTGCGGCCCGGCCATGACCCGCGCCCAGGCCGTGCAGGCCATCGGCTGCGGCATTGCGCTGGTGCGCGAACAAAAGCAGCAGGGAGTTCAACTGTTAGCAACGGGGGAGATGGGCATTGGCAACACCACAACCTCCAGCGCCGTGGCAAGCGTGCTGCTGGGTGCCCCCGTGCAGAGCATGACCGGACGCGGGGCCGGGCTTTCGGATGCAGGGCTTGCCCGCAAGATTGATGCGATCCGGCGCGGCATTGCCCACAACCAGCCCAATCCCGCTGACCCGCTGGATGTGCTGGCCAAGCTGGGCGGGTTTGATATTGCCGGGCTGTGCGGCGTGTTTTTGGGCGGCGCGCTGGAGGGTGTGCCCATTTTGATGGATGGCTTTATCAGCAGCGTGGCGGCTCTGTGTGCGGTGCGGCTCTGCCCCGCAGCAGCCAAGGCGGTGTTTGCCAGCCATGTTTCGGCGGAGCCTGCCGCCCATATGGTGCTGGATGCTTTGGGCAAAGCGCCGCTCATCACCGCCAACCTGCATCTGGGCGAGGGCACCGGCGCGGTGGCTTCCATCCCACTGTGGGATATGGCTCTGGCCGTCTATCGCGGCTGCTATTCCTTTGCGGAGGGCGGCATTGTGCCGTACACCCCACAATGCTGACGCTGGTTATCGGCGGCGCAGCCAGCGGCAAAAGCGCCTATGCGGAGCACCTTGCCGTGCAGAGCGGCGGCCCGCGCTATTACCTTGCCACCATGCAGGTGTGGGACGCCGAGTGCGCCGCGCGGGTGGCCAAACACCGCGCCATGCGGGCGCAAAAACAGTTTGCTACCGTGGAATGTCCCCAAAACCTGCACTTGGTCCGCCTGCCGCAGCAGGGCACCGCCCTGCTGGAAGATTTGGGCAACCTGGCCGCCAATGAGCTGTACCGTCCCGACGGCAGCTGCCTGCCGCCCAAGCAGGCGGCAGAAAAAATGCTGGCGGGGATCGAGGCAATCGCCGCACAATGCAACCATCTTATCATCGTCAGCAACGAGGTATTCAGCGGCGGGGCGGACTATGCCGGGGAGACAGACCTTTATTTGCAGGCCCTTGCCATGGTCAACAATGCCGTTGCCGCCAAAGCCGACGCCGTCTGCCGCGTGGTGTGCGGCCTGCCGGTGTACTACAAAGGAGGGGAACGCCCATGACAGTTTTGCAGACGATCGCCGTGGCATTTGCCATGTTCTCGGCTGTGCCGGTGCCGCAGTTTGACTGGAACGAGAAAAACATGCGGTATTCGCTCTGTGCCTTCCCGCTGGTGGGGGTGCTGTGCGGCGTGCTGTGGTGCGTGTGCGCCAGCCTGCCGCTGCCCGCCATGGTGTGCGCGGCGGGCTTTTGCCTGATTCCTGTCTGGGTCACGGGCGGCATCCATCTGGATGGTTACGCCGACACCTGTGACGCCCTTTGCAGCTATGGCGATACCCAGAAAAAGCTCGATATTCTTAAGGACCCGCACTGCGGCGCGTTCGCCGTGATCCGGCTGTGCAGCTACTTTGTGGCCTACTTTGCGCTGTGCTGCTGCGTGCAGTTTACCCCGCAGGTGGGGGCTGTCTGGCTGCTGGCGCTGGTGCTGGAGCGTGCCTGCTCCGGTTACGCAGTGGCGGCCTTTCCCCTGGCCAAAAATACCGGCCTTGCGCATACATTTGCCACGGCGGCGGACCGCACCACGGTGCGCCGGGTGCTGGGATGCCTTGGCATTGTGCTGGCAGTGGCACTTTTCGCGCTGGGCGGCGGCGTGCTGGTGCTGGCGGCGGGGGTTGCCTTGTGGCGCTACCACCGTGTGGCGGTCAAGCAGTTTGGCGGTATTACCGGGGACCTGGCCGGGTGGTTTTTGCAAAAAGCGGAACTGTATATGCTGGCGGCCCTTGTGTTTTGCCAGTGGAAGGGGTTTTTGTAACATGCTGTTTATTACCGGCCCGCTGTACAGCGGTAAACGAACCTTTGCCAAACCCTTTGGCGGGCGGCAGATTTACGAGGTGCAGACCCTTGCCGCCAATGCCGAAAGCCTGCCTGCCCTTGCGGACGAGCTTGCCCAATATGACGTAGTAACCGCCACCGAGGTTGGCGGCGGCGTGGTGCCCATTGACCCCGCCCAGCGCGCCGCGCGGGAAGCCGCCGGCCGCCTTGCCTGCCTGCTGGCTGAGCGGGCCGACTGTGTGGTGCAGATGTTCTGCGGCCTGCCCACCGTGTTGAAAGGGGAGCTGCCGCCATGCTGATCTACCTGCTGCGCCACGGCTTAACGCAGGATAATCAGGAAAAGCGTTACCAGGGCAGGCGGGATGTACCGCTGTGCCCCCAGGGCCTTGCCCAGCTGCGCCGGGCGGATTTTGCCCCCAAAACGGTCATGATTACTTCCTTGCAGCGCACCCGGCAGACGGCGGAAGTGCTTTTCCCCGATGCGGAACTGGTTGTGGCAGACGGGCTGAAAGAGATGGACTTTGGCGTGTTTGAGGGCCGCAATTACCGGGAGATGGAGCACGAGCCCCAGTACCGTGCCTGGGTGGAAACCGGCTGCGAAGGCCGCTGCCCGGGCGGGGAAAGCAAGGCGGAATTCTGCCAGCGTGTCTGCACAGCATTTGCCGCGCTGGTGGATGCCGCTTTGGCGGCGGGGGAGCCGCAGCTGGTGATCGTTGCCCACGGCGGCACCCAGATGGCGGCGCTGGAACGGTTCGCCGTGCCCCATAAAAACTATTATTCCTGGTGTGCCCCCGCGGCGGGCGGCTTTGTGCTGGATGCCGCCGATTGGATACACCAGAAAACCCTGCGCGTGGTCAAAACCGTGCAGTATACAAAGGAGTTACCATGCTGATTTGCTGGGCTGTTTTGGGTGGCTTTGTGCTGGATGCCATTTTTGGCGACCCGGCTTGGCTGCCGCACCCCGTTGTGCTGATGGGCAAAGCCATCACTGCGCTGGAAAAACGCCTGCGCGTACAATTTCCCCAAACGCCGCAGGGGGAGCTTTGCGGCGGGGCGGTGCTGGCCGCCATTTTGCCGGTGGGCACGTTCCTCATCACAGCGCTGGTGTGCAGGCTGGCGGCGGCGCTGCACCCGCTGGCAGGGCTTGCCGTGCAGATGTTCTGGTGCGCCCAGGCGTTGGCCGCCAGGGGCCTTGTGCAGGAAAGCTGCAATGTGTATAAAGAGCTGCAAAAGCAGGACCTGCCCGCCGCCCGCAAGGCCGTGGCCCGCATTGTGGGGCGCGATACCCAAAACCTGACGGCGGAGGGCGTGACCAAAGCCGCTGTGGAAACCGTGGCCGAAAACGCCAGCGATGGCGTGATTGCCCCGCTGCTGTACATGCTGCTGGGCGGCGCGCCGCTGGCGCTGACCTATAAGGCCATCAACACGATGGACAGCATGCTGGGCTACAAAAACCAGAAATACCTGTATTTTGGCCGTGCCGCTGCCAGATTGGACGATGCCGCCAACTATCTGCCCAGCCGCCTGGCCGGGCTGCTGTGGGTTGCCGCTGCCGCCCTGACCGGCAGCAGTGCCCGCGGCGCGTGGAAGATTTGGCGGCGGGACCGCCGCAACCATGCCAGCCCCAACAGCGCCCAGACCGAAAGCGCCTGCGCCGGTGCCCTGGGCGTGCAGCTGGCGGGCCCCGCCTACTATTTTGGCGAGTATTATGATAAACCCACCATCGGGGATGCGCTGCGCCCCGTGGAACCAAAGGACATTCTGCGGGCCGACCGCATGATGTATGCCGAAAGCCTGCTGGCTTTGGCGCTGGGCATTGCCCTGCGCCTGCTGGTGCTGGCGATGTAACAACGAAAAGGGGAGAACGGAATGGAACTGGTACATGGCGGTGATTGGGCGGGCTACCGCGCCCGCTTTGGGCATGATGCGCTGGATTTTTCGGCCAATGTCAGCCCGCTGGGCCTGCCCCAGGGCGTGGCGGATGCCATCGTTGCGGCACTGCCCACTGCGGACCGCTATCCGGACCCCCTTTGCCGGGAGCTGCGCACGGCACTCAGCCGGGCGGAACAGCTGCCGGAACCGTGGATCTTGTGCGGCAACGGGGCGGCGGATCTGATCTACCGGCTGGTGTGGGCGCTCAAGCCCCGCCGCGCCCTGCTGCCCGCCCCCACCTTTGCCGAGTATGCCGCCGCACTGGAAAGCGTTGGCTGCGAAGTAAAGCGGAAAACCCTGCATGAGGCCGATGATTTTGCCGTAACGGAAGCCTTTGTGCAGGCAGTGAACCAGAGCATTGACCTGGTGTTTTTGTGCCAGCCCAACAACCCCACCGGGCAAATTACCCCGCCGGAGCTGGTGCAGCGCCTGGTGCGCCGCTGTGCGGACTGCGGGGCCGTGCTGGTGGTGGATGAGTGCTTTCTGGACTTTTTGCAGCAGCGGGATGCCCTGACGGCCAAACCGCTTTTGCAAGCCGCGCCCAACCTTGTTATTCTGAAAGCGTTCACCAAACTGTACGCCATGGCCGGGGTGCGGCTGGGGTATGCCTTGTGCGCCAACACGGCGCTGCTGGCCAAAATGCAGGCCGCGGGCCAGCCGTGGGGGGTATCCAGCCTGGCGCAGGCTGCGGGCGCTGCCGCTTTGCGGGAAACCGCCTATGCCGATGCCGTCCGCGCCCTGATTGCCGACCAGCGTCCCAAACTGGCGGCCGGGCTGCGGGCACTGGGGCTGCAGGTGATCGAGGGCAGCGCCAACTACCTGTTGTTCCGTGCGCCGGAAACGCTGGGTGCGGCCTTGCAGCAGCGGGGCGTCTGCCTGCGCAGCTGCGGCAATTACCCGGGGCTGAGCGCCGGCTGGTACCGCACCGCCGTGCGCACCGCGCCGGAAAACGAACAGCTGCTGCAGACCATGCGGGAGGTACTAAAATGAGCAAAGCAAAATGTATTATGGTGCAGGGCACCATGAGCGGCGCGGGCAAAAGCCTGCTGTGCGCGGCGCTCTGCCGCATTTTTGCCCAGGATGGCTGTCGGGTGGCCCCGTTCAAAAGCCAGAACATGGCGCTGAACAGCTTTGTGACCCGTGACGGGCTGGAAATGGGCCGCGCCCAGGTGGTGCAGGCCCAGGCAGCCGGGGTGGAACCGGATGTGCGGATGAACCCCATCCTGCTCAAGCCCAGCAGCGATATTGGCAGCCAGGTGATCGTCAACGGGGAAGTGCGCGGCCAGATGCCGGCGGCGGAGTATTTCCGCCGCAAAAAACAGCTCATCCCCGATATTCTGGCGGCTTACAACAGCCTGGCGGAAGATTTTGATATTATCGTCATCGAGGGCGCGGGCAGCCCGGCTGAGATCAACCTGAAAGCCGATGACATCGTGAACATGGGGCTGGCCAAGTTGGTGGATGCCCCTGTGCTGCTGGTGGGTGATATTGACCGCGGCGGCGTGTTTGCCCAGCTGTTTGGCACGGTGGAACTGCTGGAGCCGGACGAACGGGTGCGCATCAAAGGGCTTATCATCAACAAGTTCCGCGGCGATGTTGGGATTCTGCGCCCCGGCCTTGCCATGCTGGAAGAGAAAACCCACCTGCCGGTGTTTGGCGTTGTGCCGTACTTAAAGGTGGATATTGAGGACGAGGATTCGCTTTCCGACCGGCTGCAGGTCAAAAATGCCGTTAAGCCGCTGGATGCTGCCATTGTGCGGCTGCCGCATATTTCCAACTTTACGGACTTTATGCCGCTGGAGCAGCACCCGCTGCTTGGCGTGCGCTATGTGCAGACCACCCGCGAGCTTGGCGCGCCGGACTGCGTGATCCTGCCCGGTACAAAAAATACCGTGGACGACCTGCTGTGGCTGCGCCAGTGCGGGCTGGAAGCAGCCATCAGCAAGCTGGCCCAGCGCGGCACACCGGTACTGGGGGTGTGCGGCGGCTACCAGATGCTGGGCCAGACCCTGGCCGACCCGGAAGGCACCGAGAGCGGCCGCCCGCAAACCCTGCGCGGCCTTGGCCTGCTGCCCACCCAAACCACCTTTGCCGCCGAAAAGCGCCGCACCCAAAGCCAGGCGACCGTGACGGCAGAGCCCTTTGCCGGGGCGCACCTGACCGGGTACGAGATCCACACCGGGCGCACCACTGTGCAGGGCGCGCCGTTCTGCACCCTGGCGGACGGCACCCCCGAAGGCTGCGTGCAGGGCCAGGTGTTTGGCACCTACCTGCACGGCCTGTTTGACAGCGGCGAGCTGACCGAGCAGTTTGCCGCCTATCTTTGCCGCCGCAAGGGCATCGATCCCGCCGCGGCAGCACCGATCTCCATGCAGGAATACCGTACCCAGCAGCTGGATCTGCTGGCCGATGGGGTACGCCATAACCTGGATCTGGCCGCCGTGTATGCGGCTATGGGCCTTGCACAGCCCGCCGAAAGGGGAAATGACCAATGATGCCGCAGCACCACCTGCCCGCCGATATTGAACGCACCAGCATGAAAATTATTGCCGGGGAGCTGGCCCAGCGCGGGTTGGACATCCCGCCGGAAAACGCCCCTGTAGTCAAGCGGGTCATCCACACCACCGCGGATTTTGACTATGCGCAGACCCTGCACTTTACCCCCGGCGCGGTAGCCGCCGGTATTGCTGCTATGCACGCCGGGGCAACGATCATTACCGATACCAACATGGCCCTGGCAGGCATCACCAAGCCGGGCCTGGCCAAGCTGGGCGGGCAGGCACTCTGCTTTATGGCGGACCCCGCTGTGGCTGCAGCGGCCAAACAGGCGGGCACCACCCGCGCCGTGGCCGCCATGCACAAGGCTGCGGCCGAATACCCCGGCGCCGTGCTGGCTGTGGGCAACGCCCCTACCGCCCTGCTGACGATTGCCGAGAAAATTGAAAACGGCCTGCGCCCAGCGCTGGTTATCGGTGTGCCGGTGGGCTTTGTGAACGTGGTGGAAAGCAAGGAGCGCCTGATTGCCGTGTGCGAAAGCCACGGCGTGCCCGCCATTGTTGCCATGGGCCGCAAGGGCGGCAGCAACGTGGCGGCGGCCATCTGCAACGCGCTGATCTATTCCGCCGCCGAAATGCTGGATCCCACCGCCCGCGGATGGAAATAAGCAGGAGAATATCGCCACAGCCCGGTACCGCACTTTTTGGAGCAAAGCGGATACCGGGCTATTGTTATCTCACGGCGGCATTATAATGGCAGTATCAACGATACAATCAAAATAAATGGGAACGCTCTTCTTACCGCGTGAAAAAAGGCACCAAAAGCAACAGCCACAGCGGGCTTGCCCGTTGTGGCTGTTGTATTGCTTCTGCGTTTTGATTATGATAGGGAAAAAATGAAGCAAACCGTATGCTTATAAAGCAAACGCCATTGCATCTCCTGGCGCAAGCCCCCCGTCACTCACTTTTCCACCGCCATTGCGATCTGCTCGCGGGTGATGGGCAGCTCATAAAAGCGTTTGTGGGTGGCGTGGTAGATGGCATCGGCCACGGCGGGCAGCGGGGTGTTGATGACGACCTCACCGATGGACTTTGCGCCAAACGGGCCGCTGCCCTCGTAGCTGCTCTCAAAACTTACGTCAATATGTCCAATATCAGTGCGGCAGGGGATCTTGTACTGCATCAGGGAGCTTTCGCGCGGCATGCCGCGGTCATTGTAGGTCACATTCTCGGTCAGCGCCATGCCGATGCCCTGCAAAATGCCGCCCTCGGCCTGCACGCGGGCCAGGTTCGGGTTTACAGGGGTACCGCAGTCGACCGCGGCCACATAGTTCACCACCTGGGCTTCGCCGGTTTCCAGGTCAACTTCCACTTCGGCGGCGCCAACCATAAACGGCGGGGGCGAAATCTCCGAGCTGTGGGTCACGGTGGCTTCCAGCGCCACCGTGTTGCCGCACTGGGATGCCGCTGCAATGCTGGCCAGCGGCACGCGCTGGGTGCCATCCTCGCTTGTCACGGCATCACCGGTAAACAGCACGGCGGCTTTGTCCAGCCCCAGCATCTGTGCCCCCAGGGTGCAGATCTTATCTTTCAGTTCCAGCGCACACTTTTCCACGGCCTTGCCGGTCACATAGGTTGTGCTGGACGCATAGGAACCGGAATCATAGGGGGAAGAATCGGTATCTGCGCCCAAAACTGCAATGTTTTCCAGCGGGCATTCCAGCACTTCGGCAGCGATCTGCGCCAGGATCGTATCGCAGCCGGTGCCCATATCCGCTGCGCCGATGGAGAGGGTATAGAACCCGTCGTCGTTGATTTTCAGCGTGGCGCTGCCCACGTCCACATGGTCGATGCCGGAGCCCTGCATGGCCATGCCCATGCCAACAGCACGCACCTTGCCGTTGCCGATCTCGCGCACGGGGTACTTATGGTCCCAATCCATCCTGTCATGCACGGCTTTCAGGCAGCGGTCCAGCGCACAGCTGGTGTTGACCTGGCCATAGTAGGCGGGCATAACATCGCCCTCATGGACAATGTTGCGCTGCCGGAGCTTGAACGGATCCATCCCCAATTTGTCGGCCAGCTCATTCACGGCGGATTCCACCGCAAACAGACCCTGGGTTGCGCCGTACCCGCGGTACGCACCCGATGACATGTGGTTGGTGTAAACAACATCGCTGACAAAGCGGAACGCTTCGGCCTTGCCGTACAGCGGGATGGACTTGTGGCCCGAAAGCCCCACCGTTGTGGGGCCGTGCTCACCGTAAGCGCCGGTGTTGGAAAGGGTGTGCAGGTCAATGCCCTTGATGATGCCGTCCTTTGTTGCGCCCAGCCGCACGTGCATCTCCATCTCATGGCGCGGGGTTGAAGCCGTCTGGCTTTCAAAGCGGGTATAGATGATCTTGCTGGGCTTCTTCGTTTTCCAGGTAACAAAGGCAGGGTAAACCTCGCACACTGACGTCTGTTTTGCGCCGAACCCGCCGCCGATGCGCGGCTTGGCAACGCGGATCATGGATTTGGGGATGTGCAGGGCGTTTGCCAAAATGCGGCGGCAATGGAACACGATCTGCGTTGAGCTGAGCACATTCAGCCGCCCGTAAGCATCAATGCTGCAATAAGTACGGAAGGTTTCCATCATGGCCTGCTGGCAGGCGCGGGTGTGGTAGGTGTGGTCAATGACCACATCGCACCCAGCCAACACCGCCTCAATATCACCCTCGCCGGATTCATCGTGGGCGCAGAGGTTGCGGTTCTTGTCAGCTCCGATGCCGGGAACAAGGGCTTCCCAGTTATCCTCCGGGTGCACAAGAGTAGGGTTATCGAGCGCTGTGTGGAAATCCAGCACCGCGGGCAGAACTTCATATTCCACCTTAATCAGCTTCATCGCCTTATCGACGCATTTTTCGTCTTTGCCCGCAAGGATCGCAACAACATCCCCGGCAAAGCGGACATGGCGGTCGATCACAAGGCGGTCGTAAGGGCTCATTTCGGGGTAGGTCTGGCCCGCCTGGGTGTAGCGGCGGGCGTTCTGGTCCACATCTTTCCAGGTGTAAATCACCTCCATGCCGGGCACAAGCATGGCGCGGGAGGTATCAATATTTTTGACGATCGCATTGGCGTGGGGGGAGCGCAGCAGCTTGACGATGAGACAGTCCTGCGGGATAACATCATCCATGTACACAGGCTGGCCGGTTACAAGCTGCATGGCGTCCTTCTTGCGCACAGGCTGGTTCACAGTTTTCATTGGGCAGCCTCCTTTGATTTTTTCCACGCCAAAAAGTTCTGGATCCCGCGCAGCTGGCCTTCGTACCCGGAGCAGCGGCAAAGGTTGCCCGCAAGGTATTCCTTGATCTCCTCCTCATTGGGGTCGGGTTTTTCGCGGAAAAGGGCCAGCGCATTCATGATAAAGCCGGGGTTGCAGAAGCCGCACTGCTCGGCCCCCTGGTCAGCGATGAACGCGCCGAACTCAGCGGCTTCCTCCTGCAGGCCCTCCAGCGTGGTAACGCTGCGGCCATCCACCCGCGCCGCCAATACAGAGCAGGAAAGCACCGGCTTTTCGTCCAAAAACACGGTGCACAGCCCGCAGTTGGCGGTTTCGCACCCGCGCTTGACGCTTTTGCAGCCTAAAGAGCGCACCAGATCAATCAGCAGGGTATCGGGGGCGATCTCAGCAGCTGTTTTTTTATGGTTCAACGTAAAATGAATTTGCATCAGAGCACCTCCAGGTTCCCCAGTGCCTGTACGGCACGCTTGACAAGCACCCCCACCAGATGGGTGCGGTAGGCGGCACTGCCGCGCAGGTTGCTGCCGGTGGGCACCGCAGCCTGTACGGCGGCGGGCAGCTCATCCGGGGCGGCCGTGGGGCAGACAAGCATGGCTTTCATGGGGCGTGCACCGATGGCAAAGCGGTAGGCTCCATCCGCCGTGCGTGCAGCAGCGCAGGTCAAAATCGGGAAGTCCGTCTGGGTGGCCCGCACAGACTGGTAATGCACTGCAAGCCCCGGCGTCTTTTTTATGTAAACATGGGTCAAAATATCACGGTCATAGGGCAGGGCGGCAAACTGTGCAATGGGCATCCGGCCTGCTTTGTACAGCTCCACATCGCAGTCCAGCGCCAGCAGCAGCGTTAATACGTCTGAAAAGCCAAACCGCCCGTACACGCTGCCGCCCACGGTGGCGCAGTTGCGGAACTGCACCCCCACAATATGGCGCACGGCCTCCCGCATGGCGCCGTTGGTGGCCGCGTTCAGCGCGGCGTGGGTTTCCAGGCTGCGCAGCGTTGCCATGGCGCCAATGGCAAATTCGGTATCGGTTTCTTCAATGGTATCCAACCCCAGCGCAGATAGGTCAATGGCTGTGCCAACGCTGATTTTTTCCATTTTCAGCCACAGCATCCCTCCCAGCACCCGGTTCGGGCGCTTCTGGTTCAGCTGCCATGCTTCTTCCAGTGTGGCGGGGCGGGCATATTCTCGAATCGTTATCATAGAATGCTCTCCGTTTTTGGGTAAAATCATACTTTTGTGTATAACCACTTTTATTTTACCACAAATTCTGCTATAATTCCGTTGTTGTTTGAAAAACACAACGGAATATTGGTTTTAGAAGGAAGTAAGAAACATGAAAATGACCAAAATGACCGCCCTGCTGCTGGCCGCCGCTATGGCACTGACAGCCTGCGGCAGCACCGCTGCTACCAGCAGTACCGCAGCCAGCGAGGCTGCTTCCGTAGAGGCTACCGCAGCCCCGGAAGCCACTGCTGCACCGGAAGAACCTGCCGCCGAAACGGCGGTTACCTACCCGCTGACCGTTACCGACCAGCTGGGCCGCGAAGTTACCATTGAGGAAGAACCCAAAACCCTTGCCAGCGGCTACTACATTTCCACCAGCCTGCTGATTGCGCTGGGCGTGCAGAACGAGCTGGTTGGCGTGGAAGCCAAAGCCGACAAACGCAACATCTACAGCCTGTCCGCCCCGGAGATCCAGTCCCTGCCCAGCATTGGCACCGCCAAAGAGTTTGACCTGGAAGGCTGCGCTGCGCTGGCCCCGGATCTTGTCATCGTGCCCGCCAAGCTCAAGGATTCCATCCCCCAGATGGAGGAAATGGGCCTGACCGTGCTGGCTGTTAAGCCGGAAAACCAGGCCGACCTGTTCGACGCGATCGAGCTGCTGGCACAGGCAACCAACACCACCGCCCGCGGCGAGGAGCTGGAAATGGCCATTGACAGCAACCTGGCCGCCCTGGCCGAAGCCGTTGCCGGCACCGATGCCCCCAGCGTTTACCTGGCAGGCAACAGCTCCGTGTTGGAAACCGCAGGCCCCGCCATGTATCAAAACACGATGATCGAAAACGCCAACGGCACAAACGTCGCCGCCAGCGTGGAAGATACCTACTGGGCCGAAGTTTCCTATGAGCAGATCCTGGATTGGAACCCCGATTACATCATTCTGGCATCCGATGCTGAATATGACGTTGATTCTGTTCTGAACGATGCCGCCCTGGCGGACTGCACCGCCGTCAAGGAGAGCCATGTTTACCAGCTGCCCCACGCTGTTGAGGCTGTGGATTCCCCCGTGCCGGCCAGCTTCCTTGGCAGTGTTTATCTTGCCAGCGTGCTGCACCCGGAGCAGGTGACCGAGGAGTATTACCACGCCGCTGCCGATGAATTCTATGGTAGCTTCTATGGCTTTACCCCCGAATCTTATGAATAATAACCGCAAACGCACGGCGCTGTGCCTTCTGGGCGCAACGCTCTGCGTTTTTATGGCCTTTGGTGCGGCACTTTATTTCGGCCGTTATCCCATAACCCTGCAGGCACTGCTGGCGGGGGACGCTATGGCAGTGCGCACCTTTACGGTACTGCGCCTGCCCCGTGCCGTGATGGCGCTGGCGGGCGGGTTCGGTCTTGGCGTGGCGGGCTTTGTGTACCAGACTGTTTTCCGCAATCCACTGGCAAGCCCGGATATCATTGGGGTATCGTCGGGGGCCAGCGTTGGCGCGGCATTTGCCATCTTGTTTGTCTCTTCGGGCACGCTGGGCACCACGGTATGCGCCTTTGCGGGCGGGCTGGCAGCGGTGTTTCTCTCGCTTGGCTTGGCGGCCGCCGCGCCGGGGCGCAGCAAGATGAACCTGGTGCTGGCGGGCATTGCCGTACATGCGCTGGCGCAAACTCTTTTGATGCTGCTAAAGCTGACCGCTGACCCGGAAAAAGAGCTGGCCAGCATTGAATATTGGATCATGGGCAGCCTGGCGGGGGTAACGCAAAGCCGGGTGTGGTTCCCCGTCCCAATGGCTATTTCCTGCTGCGCCGTAATTTTTGCTTTGCACCGTCAGGCGATGCTTTTATCCGTGGAAGAGGATGAAGCGCGGCTGCTGGGGGTTCCGGTGGGGCGGATGCGTTTTCTGCTGCTGACATTGGCAACGCTGGTGGTGGCCGCGGTTGTCAGCGTGACTGGGCTGATCAGCTTTGTCGGGCTGCTGGCCCCCCACTGTGCGCGGCTGCTGGCGGGGCACAACCGCCGCTCCACCAGCCTGCTCAGCGGGCTGGTGGGCAGCACGCTGCTGCTGGCGGCGGATACCATTGCCAAAACGGTGGCGGCAACCGAACTGCCGGTCAGTATCTTCACCTCGCTGCTGGGTGTTCCGTTTTTGCTCTACCTTATTATAAAGCCGGGGAGGGAGACGCGGTAATGTTCACTGTGGAGAATCTGGCCGTCCGTCTTGGCGATAAGAACATCCTGCAAAATGTTCATTTTACGATAGATACCCCCGGCCAGCTGGTGGGAATATTGGGGGTGAACGGCAGCGGAAAAACCACCCTGCTGCGCGCAGTGGCCGGGCTTTTGCCCCATACGGGGTGCTGCCTGATGGATGGTGTGCCGCTGGAAAACCTTTCTACCAGGTGTCTGGCACAAACGGTCAGTTACATCCCGCAGCAAAGCGGAATTTCGGTGTCCATGTCTGCACGGGAAGTTGTGCTGATGGGCTGCAACCCCTGCCTTGGCGTGCTGCAAAGCCCCACCGCTGCCATGTGTGCGGCAGCGGAAGAAGCCCTGCGCACGGTAGGCCTGGCGGATAAAGCCGAGCAGGACTACCTGACGCTGAGCGGCGGCGAACGCCAGCTCTGTATTCTGGCACGTACCTTTGTGGAGGATGCGCCTTTGCTGCTACTGGATGAACCGGACAGCGCCCTGGACCTTGCCAACCGCAGCCATATGGCGGCGCTGCTGGCAGAATTTGTGCATGCAAGCGGCAAAACAGCGCTGATCTGCCTGCATGACCCCATGCTGATGCTGGACTGGTGTGATACGCTGATCGTGCTGCAAAACGGGCAGGTTGGAGCCATGCTGTACCCCAGAACCGACCCGGTTGAAGCGCTGCAATCCGCGCTGGCAGCAGTATACGGCCCGCTGGAACTGGTGCCCGTGACCGACCGCACGGGCCGGGTGCGGCTGGCGCTGCTGCCGTTGTGAGGAAAGAAAAATGAAACCGAAGATTCGTGTGATGCTCTGCGATGATATCGGCGAGCGCTTTTTTGGCGAAGGCCCCTGCCGCCTGCTGCACCGGATTGAAGAGACCGGCTCACTGCGGGCGGCGGCACAGGCCATGGGGCTTTCTTACTCCAAAGCGCTGCGCATGGTCAAGCGGGCGGAAAAAGAATTGGGCTTTGCGCTGACCCGCAAAACCATTGGCGGGCGCGGCGGCGGGGGCAGCACCCTGACGGATGAAGCCCGCAATTTTATGGAAAGGTATGAGGCTTACCGTGATGCCTGTGTACAGACTGACCGCGAGCTCTATTATAAGTTCTTTCCGGGCGAGCGGTAAGCGCCACCTGCTGTTGACCGGCGGGCGCGGTACGGGAAAAACCACCCTGCTGCGTGCGCTGGTGCCATTGCTTTGCCCCGGGGCACAGGAAATTACCACAGCAGCGTACCCTGCGGACTGTGTGGAAATTCGAGAAAGTGTGGACGGAAAAATAGCGGTGATCGGCCGCTTTGACCCGGCACTGCCCCCAGGCGAAAACCGGATGCGCCCCGTGGCGGACGGCTTTTTGCTGCTGGGAGTACCCGCCCTGCACCGCATGGCGGCAGGGGAGAGCGAATGGGCGGTGCTGGATGAACTCGGTTACCTGGAAAATAGCTGCCCCGAATTCCGGCAGGCAGTGGAAGCGCTGCTGGATGCAAAGCGCGTTCTCGCTATTGTGCGTAAGCAGGATACCCCATTTTTAACCGCACTGTGCGCCCGGCAGGATGCCTTTGTGGTAGATTTGGACGATCCCGCGCCCGCTCTCGGCTGCGTGGTCATGGCGTCCGGGCTGGGGCGGCGGTTCGGCGGAAACAAGCTGATGGCGGATTTTTGCGGTGCACCGCTGATCGCCAATGCGCTGGCTCTAGCCGCCCTGCCGCTGCTGGCCTGCCGCATTGTCGTGACCCGCTCGGAAGAGGTTGAGGCGCTCTGTAACGCGCAGGGCGTCCCCGTTCTGCGCCACGCGCAGCCCTACCGCAGCGATACGGTCCGGCTGGGGCTGGCGGCATTGCTGGGAAAAGAGCCCGCTTTGCGCGGCTGCCTGTTTCTGCCGGGGGACCAGCCGCTGCTCACGCAGCAAAGTGTGGAAGCACTGGCGCTGGCAGCGGCCCCCGATGCCATTGTGCGGCTGTGCGCTGCCGATGGCACCCCCGGTAGCCCAGTGCTGTTCGGCGCGGATTATTTTTCGGAGCTGCTTCGCCTGCCGGATGGCCGCGGCGGCAATGCCGTTGCGCGGGCCCACCCCGGTTCCGTCTGCCTTGTGTCCGCCCGGAACGATGCCGAACTGAGGGATGTGGATACGCGGGAGGACCTGAACCAGCTGCGTCAGCTGACAAACAGATAAAAATACCGTGCAGTTCAAAAAAGCTGCACGGTATTTTTTATTTCATCACCTATTATATGATTGTAAACTGGCAGGCCCGCATGGCATCCAGCGCGGTCTGGTGGCTCTGGGGCGTTACCCCGGCGCAGCAGTCCGACAAAACTTCGATCTCTGTTTCCGGGAAAGCTGCACGCAGTACCATGGCGTTGCTAATCACGCAGATATCGGTGCAGTAGCCATAAATAACAATTTTTTCAATATCTTCAACAGCCTTGTTGTGTGCCATCAGTTCATCCAGAATCTCACTGGGCAGCATATAACTGCCGAACGTGGGTTTGTCCACAATGTGGCACACTTCCGGCTCGGTGTCCGCCATGACGTTTTCCAGTTCGGGCGCAAAATTCCAGCCATCCTCACCCTCAATGCAGTGCTCGATCGGCAGGCTGCGGCCCTCCCGCGTGGTCAGGTAGTTGTCCTGGTGGGTATCACGGGTAAAGAACATCCAGTGCCCGGCCTGCGCGTGTGCCCGCGCGGTCTCTGCCAGGTGCGCCACATTGGCCTGCGCCTGTGTGTTGGCCAGTGCCCCGGTAATAAAATCTTTCTGCACATCAATCACAAGATCAAGGGTGATTTTTTCGTCATTCATAGCATTTGCTCCCTGTCCACAGTATTTTCTCCAAGGTGTCTTTACACCTTAGTATACAGCATTTCTTTGCCGCCGTAAAGATTTTCGTTCTTGTTAAAAATGATCCAGCAGACTTCCGATCATATTGTACAGTATCAAAATGAGATGAAAATCTTGATACTGTACGGTGTTATTGGTTCGATGGCGACAGTGGATTCTGCGCTTTTTAGTAGTAGTACAATTCGTGTGATAAAGATGATTGTTCTATCTCTCCTCTATATTTCGCTAAACCGAGATTTAGCGAAATTACGTGTTTGGCTTAAACATTCTGCCCATCGCCCCATTCCTATCTCTAAATCTCCTTAAATCGCTTAAAACCCTCCCTGCACCATGTGCGGCAATGCCTTCAGGCTGCTTATGGCAACACCGCATAATTCTAAGTGCCGATACGGCGAGCGAGGCACGGCAGATGCTAAGCCAAAAGCGCAGATAATACTGGATGTCTTATCGAGCATTTTGGCAACGCAGATGCCGTGCTGCAGCCGCCGGAGCGGTGCTTAAGCCGTAAGGCGGGAATTGTGCGGTGTTGCCTTATAACTTTATAACCGTTGCACTTCATGCCAGCGCTTTTGTGACGGTGTTCAACATTCTGCTGTGGACCGTGGGTTATGGCATGGTTTCCGGCAGCCATTCTTTCGTGGTGCTGCTCTTTGCTGCCACGTTAGTTTTGACTAACTTAATGAAATCGTTCTATCACACTATAAATGAATATGCCATCCATTCTGCACCGGGGAAACGGTAATTTTTCTGCAATATGCAGCCCCCCTGCGGTATAGGGAAAGCAGAACGCCCCGCAAATCTGTACTGCCGCAGCACAGGCCTGCTGTTTTCTATCTGATACGGAAATACCAAAACTCCCCCCGAACAGGTGCGGGAATCGGGGATGCAGAGCAAAAATGTTTTTGAATAGAGGACATATCGGGAAAGATTCTGCACCTTTTGACTTTGCAGCGCCTGCCGCCATCCTGGCTTCCTATGCCATGGATAGCCGATTTTTACGCTTTTATCATCGGAGAAGTCTTTACCGTTAAACTGTATATATATTCGAGTTTTTGCGTTATATATACAGTTTTGGCGGGCTTGCATATGCCGTTTCCACTCCCTGTATTTTGTGTATTCCATTCAAGGACAGATATTTTGCTCTGTTGTTCCTCACTTCTGCTATTTTGCTGCGTTTCCATTGTCTTTTTGCGTTTTGGTCTGTGGTTCGGCCATCTCGCTGTGGCCGTTATGCTTTTTTGCGCCGTGTTTCACTTGATGAGTTGGGCATCCCTTTGGGCTTATGTATCTTCTCCGTCCGCCTCCATTCGTCTCACTTTTCCTTTTTCCGCACATAAACAGTTCACCACATCCCCTTGTACGCTGCTTGTTCCCCTGCCATTCCGCAGTGATCCCACGATTTTGCGCCGGAAGCGCTTTCCCACGTTCCAGCGGCAGAGCATTGCTCTTTGTTTCAACCATCACAGCGATTCACTAGAGCGTTAAGCCGTTAAACCACCCATACAAAGCCCGCCCCGCTGGAATTTCCAACTTTCCGGGTCGGCAATACTGCATTCATTCCCATATTTTCTCTTTTTTTGTTCTCGTTACAAGGACACATTTGCTTTGTTTATCGCTTCTTCCCTCATAATCCATGGTCTTATTCTACACATTTTTTCACCGTCGCTGTTTGTTTTGTATGTAAATCGGATATTTTTATAAAGGTAAAAAAAATATGAATAAAAATCGATGACAACCGCAAGCTGCCGCTATATAATAAGATAATTATAAGGCGGCTGGATTGTCAGTCTGTACCGCCGCCAGGAACAACGCATGTGCACACTATGGCCACAGAGCAGCCGTCGGGGCGCCATTCCCTGTGCGGCGGCCGTGCACACGAAAGAAGGAAAACGTAATGGTTAAATTTATCCTGAAGCGCATCGGAACCATGATCATTGCCATGTTCATGATCATTCTGATCACCTTCACCCTGATGCACTCCATTCCCGGTGGCCCGTTCACCAACACCAAGGGCGTGCCGGAAGAGGTTACCCAGGCCATGGAAGCCAAGTACGGCCTGGACCAGCCCATGCCGGTGCAGTTTGTCAAATATCTGGGCAGCCTGCTGCATGGCGATTTCGGCCCTTCCTATAAATATACCGGCAAAACCGTCAACGATTTTATTGCCACCGGTGCGCCGGTATCCGCCAAGCTGGGCCTTGTCACCCTGGTGTTTGTGCTGCTTACCTCCATCCCCATGGGCATACTGGCCGCGCTGAAAAACGGCAAATGGCAGGATATGCTGCTGATGGCCATTGCCACCATCGGCGTTACTATTCCGTCTTTCGTGATCGCCTCCGTGCTGATTTATGTATTCTCCTTTAAGCTGAACGTACTGCCTACCTTCGGCCTGGACAGCTGGAAGAGCTACATCCTGCCCGTCATCGCCATGGGCGGCTATTCCGTCAGCTACCTGGCCCGCCTGATGCGCTCCAGCCTGCTGGAAGTTATGGGCCAGGATTACATCCGCACCGCCCGCGCCAAGGGCCTGACCGAGTTCGCCGTTGTTACCAAGCATGCCCTGCGCAATGCCCTGATCCCCGTCATCACGGTGCTTGGCCCCACGGTGGCTGGCCTTTTGACCGGCAGCTTTGTTGTAGAAAAGATCTTCGCCATTCCCGGCATTGGCTATTACTTTGTAAACAGCGTGACCCAGCGCGACTACACCACCATCATGGGCGTTACCATCTTCTTTGCTGCTTTCCTGATGGCAATGGTGCTTTTGGTCGATATCTTCTACTGCCTGATCGACCCCAGAATCAAGTTTGACGCGTAATGTTGAGGAAAGGTGAAAACACTTATGGCAGATTTAACCGCACAGAACAAGTGGGAACCGCTTGCTACCGATAACAGCGACCGTGAAAAAATCTGGTCCAAAAGCCGCACTTTTGCAGGTGACGTCTGGTTCCGTTTCCGCCGCAAGCCGACGGCCATCGCCGGTTTTGTGATTATTATCGCCCTGATGCTTTTTGCATTGGTTGGCCCCCTGTTTACCCCGTATGATTACTCCGTGCAGAATCTGGAAGTTGTCAACGTTCCGCCGGTCATGAAGGTATACCAGATCCCCAACGGCGACTACCTGTACATTACCACCGCCCTGAAAGTCATCTCCGTTACCCCGGACGGCAAACTGAGCGGCCAGTTGCGCAAGGTGCGCGATGAATCCGATAAATCCATGACCATCTTTGATGCCGACGGCACCGAGGTTGCCCTGTATTACGGCGGCAGCCCCTATGTCATTGCCGATGAAGCCACCGGCAGCATCTACCCGTCCAAGACGATGTGGAACAAATCCTACATCCTTGGCACTGACGCCCTGGGCCGCGATGTGCTGACCCGCCTGATGTACGGCACCCGCATTTCCATGCTGGTTGCCTTGATGGCTGCGTTCGTCAACCTCATCATCGGCATTCTGTACGGCGGTATTTCCGGTTACCTGGGCGGCACCGTGGATATGATCATGATGCGTATTGTGGATATTATCTCCACCATTCCCCTGACGCTGTATGTTATCCTGATCATGCAGGTGCTGGGTGCCGGCATCCAGAGCATCATTGTTGCCTTGGGCAGCGTGTACTGGGTGGATATGGCCCGTGTTGTGCGCGGCCAGATCCTGAGCCTGAAGCAGCAGGAATTCGTTCTTGCCGCCAAGACTATTGGTTCCTCTGCCACAACGATTCTGTTTGACCACCTGATTCCCAACGCGCTCGGCTCCATCCTTGTTACCATTACCATGCTCATCCCCTCTGCCATCTTTATGGAGGCTTTCCTGGGTTATTTGGGCATCGGCCTGCAGCCCCCGCTGGCCAGCCTTGGCACCATGTGCAACGATGCATCTGCCAACCTGCGCACCAGCCCGCACGAGCTGTTGATCCCTGCTTTGATGATTTGTGTGATCATGTTTGCCTTTAACTTTGTCGGCGATGGTTTGCGTGATGCACTGGACCCGAAGCTGAAGAAGTAAGGAGAGCAAAATGAGCGAGACGATTTTGAAGGTAGAGGATCTGAAAACCTCCTTTATGACTTCCTCCGGCGAAGTGCAGGCTGTGCGCGGCGTCAGCTTCGAAGTGCATAAGGGCGAGATCCTTGGTATTGTTGGTGAATCCGGCAGCGGCAAAAGCGTTACTTCCATGTCCATCCTGCGCCTGCTGGCCGATACTGCCCACATTAAAAACGGCAAAATTGAATTTGAAGGCACCGACCTGACCAAAGTCAGCGATAAGCAGATGCGCGAAATCCGCGGCCAGAAGATCGCCATGGTGTTTCAGGACCCCATGTCCAGCCTGAATCCGCTGATTCCCGTTGGCAAACAGGTTGCCGAAATGATCCATGTACACCACCCGGAGATGAAGCGCGACGAGCTGCAGGCTGCCACGCTGGAGCTGTTCCGCGAAGTACGTATTCCCGAAGCCGAAAAGCGGCTGAAATCCTACCCGCATGAATTTTCCGGCGGTATGCGCCAGCGCGTCATGATCGCCATGGCGCTGGCCAACCACCCCGACCTGCTGATTGCGGACGAGCCCACCACCGCCCTGGATGTGACCATCCAGCACCAGATTTTGAAACAGATGCGCTCCCTGCAGGAGGAATACGGCACCAGCATCATCTTTATCACCCATGACCTGGGCGTTGTGGCTGAGCTGTGCGACCGCGTTGTTGTTCTGTACGGCGGCCTTGTGATGGAGGAAGCGGAGATCAACGATCTGTTTGAAAACCCGCTGCACCCCTACACCATGGGCCTGCTGGCCTCCATCCCCGGCCTGACCAAGGATAAGAGCGAGCGCTTGCAGTCCATCCCCGGCAGCCCGCCGGATATGACCAAGCCCCCCAAGGGCTGCCCGTTTGCTTCCCGCTGCCAGTTTGCGCGCAACATCTGCGCAGCCGAGTGCCCGCCGTTTGTCCAGGTTGGCAGCCGTCAGGCACGCTGCTGGCTGCTGCAGCCGGACGCCCCGGCCGAGGGCAATCCTCTGCATGAAAAACTGGCAGAAGCCGAAAGGAAGGCACACTAATGGAACAGCCCATTCTTCAGGTAGAGCACCTGACAAAATTCTTTTCTGTCGGCCCGCACGCGGAAGTTCATGCAGTAGATGACGTCAACTTTACGCTGCGCCGCGGCCGCACCTTTGGCCTGGTTGGCGAGTCTGGCTGCGGCAAAAGCAGCTGCGCACGCACCATCATCCGCATTTATGAGCCTTCGCAGGGCAAGATCATCTTCAACGGGCAGGATATCGCCCACCTCAAGCCCCGCCAGATGCAGCCGGTGCGCCGCAACATGCAGATGATCTTCCAGGATCCGTATGCTTCGCTGAACGCCCGCATGACGGTGCGCGATATCATTGCCGAGCCGCTGAAAGCCCACCATGTTTGCAAAAGCAAGCAGGAAGTTGACGAAAAAGTCTTTGCCATGCTGAACCGCGTTGGCCTGACGGCAGAACACGCCGGACGGTATGCCCACGAGTTTTCCGGCGGCCAGCGCCAGCGCGTCGGCATTGCCCGCGCCCTGGTGCTGAACCCCGCGCTGGTCATCTGTGATGAGCCCATCTCCGCACTGGACGTTTCCATTCAGGCGCAGGTCGTCAACCTGCTGCGTGACTACCAGCAGGCCGAAGGCACCTCTTACCTGTTTATCGCCCACGACCTTTCGATGGTGCGTTACGTTTCGGATGATATCGGCGTGATGTACCTGGGCCAGCTGGTGGAAAGCAGCGATTCCGAAGAGATCTACAAAAACCCGCTGCACCCCTACACCAAGGGCTTGCTGAGCTGCATTCCCATCGCGGACCCCAAGCTGGCCCGCGCCCATGCGAGCGCCGGTGTGGAGGGCGATCTGCCCAGCCCGGTCAACCCGAAACCCGGCTGCCGGTTCTGTGGCCGCTGCCCCTATGCAAAGCCCATTTGCAGCGAGCAGACCCCGGCCATGAAGGAAGCCGCACCCGGCCATTTTGTGGCCTGCCACCTGTATTAAGCCTTTTTATTTTGGTTTCTCCGTTTCTTGTTCCGGCAGCCTGCCGCAAACGGGTACCGGCGGCCAAAGCGGGATATGCAACACGGTGCTGTTCCGTTTTGGCTCCCCTGCCCGGTTTGCTGCGCCCTGCCGGTGCAAAGGAACGGCAAACATACATTATTTTTTTTCGAGGGGGATACACATGAAAAAGAAAGTCATCAGTGCCGCTCTTGCCGGCACGCTGGCGGTCTCCTTGCTCAGCGCCTGCGGCGCTTCCAATGAGCCCCAGAACATCTCCGATGTTTCTTCTGCTGCCAGCAGCGAAGCAACTTCCACCACCGCTTCCTCCGAGTCTACCGGTGATGCCGCCCAGGAACTGACCTTTGTTCTGAACAACATTCCCGACGGCCTGGATCCGAGCGTGACCAACAACTCCTTCGCACAGTATGTTCTGATCAACTGCTTCGAAGGCCTTGTTACCTATGACAGCACCGGCACCCTGGTTCCCGGCAACGCTGAAAGCTGGGATATCAGCGACGATGGCCTGACCTACACCTTCCACCTGCGCGACGGCCTGAAGTGGAGCGATGGCAGCGACCTGACCGCTGAAGATTACGTTTACACCATTCAGCGCGTTCTGACCCCGGCCACCGCCGCACAGTACGTCAGCATGGCTACCGATTACATCAAGAATGCTCAGGAGTATTACGACGGCACCGCCACCGCTGACGACCTGGGCGTGAAGGCTCTGGACGACAAGACCCTGGAGATCACCCTGATCCAGCCCACCTCCTATTTCATCGACATCCTGAGCATGTGGACCTTCTCCCCTGTTCAGAAGGCCACCGTTGAAGCCAACGGCGACAAGTGGTCCACCGAAGCAGATACCTATATCTGCAACGGCCCCTTCAAGATCGCCAGCATGAGCATGAACGAAAACGTCATTCTGGAAAAGAACGAGAACTACTGGGATGCTGAGAATGTCTCCCTGCAGAAGGTCACCTTCCGCTACGTTCTGGATCAGGCAACTGCTCTGACCGCTTACGAGTCCGGCGAGGTTGACGGCGTTGCCAGCATTCCTTCCTCTGACTTTGCCCGCCTGAAGGCCGAGAATGCCGGTGTGCAGACCAGCCCCAGCTACGGCACTGTTTACTATGACTTCAACTGCTCTGCCGAGCCTGTGAACAACGTTCTGGTCCGCAAGGCAATCTGCCTGGCCATCGACCGTCAGTCCATCATCGACAACGTTGTGCAGGTCGATGCACAGCCCGCTTACAGCTTCCTGGCCCCCGGCTACTCTGTTGATGGCAAGGATATCACCGAAGGCCGCGAAAGCTTTGGCCTGTCCGCTACCGCTGACGTTGAGGGCGCCCAGGCTGCCTTGGCAGAGGCTGGCTACCCCAACGGCGAAGGCTTCCCCACTCTGACCCTGAGCTACTACGACAACGACACCGTCAAGAAGGTCGTTGAAGCTATGGCTGAAATGCTGAAGAACAACCTGAACATCAATGTTGAAGTTTCCTCCAACGAGTGGAGCATCTTCTATGACGACGTTCAGAAAGGCAACTATCAGGTTGCTGCCATGGGCTGGAGCGCTGACTACGTGAACCCCATGAGCTTCCTGCCCCTGTGCAAGACCGGCGATTCTTCCAACAACCTGTTCTATTCCAACGCCGATTATGACGCTCTGGTTGAGCAGGTCAAGGCTGAGAACGATCCGGCCAAGGCTGCTGAGCTGACCCTGCAGGCTGACGCTATCGTTTCCAACGATTACGCTGTTCTGCCCCTGTACTACAAGTCCAACAACTACCTGATGCATGACAACATCAGCGGTTTCTACATGACTGCTTCCGGCAACCTGTTCTTCAAGGATGTGAAGGTCGGCTAATGCGCTGCACGATTGAAACCAGGGACTTTGGTACTATGGTTTTTACGCTGTACCCGGAATATGCCCCCCTCACCGTGGCAAACTTTGTGAAAACTGCACGCAGCGGTTTTTATGATGGTTTGTGTTGGTGCCGCATCGTTAAGGATTATGTCATTCAGGGCGGTTCGCCGGACAATGACATCATGACGGACAGTGATTGGCATATTAAGGGCGAGTTTACGGAAAATGGCGTCAACAACCCGCTCAAGCATATCCGCGGTGCCCTTTCTATGGCGCGCGATGATGACTTTGATACCGCCGGCACGCAGTTCTTTGTTGTTCACAAGGATGCTGCCAAGCTGGACGGCCGTTACGCCGCCTTTGGCGAAATGGAGAGCGGTTTTGATGTGCTGGACGCCATTGCCAACCAGCCCACTTACGGCCCTGAAACCTGGAACAAGCCCAAACAGATGCCTGTCATCACCAAAATCACGATCGAAGATTGATGGTTTTGGCTGACCGGCTGAACTGAACCACAACACCCCCTGCACCGGAAAGCATTGTGCTTTTGGTGCAGGGGGTGCTTTTGTGCTGTCTGTTGTTCGGTTGCCGTTCGCCATCATTTGTACATGAATTTCCGGAATATTTTTCGTCCTTGCGTTCTTTATGGCAACACCGCACAATTCCCGCCTAGCGGCTTAAGCACCGCTTCGGCGGCTGCGGCACGGCATCTGCGTTGCCAAAATGCTCGATAAGACATCCAGTATGTGTAAATTATCTGCCGAAGGCTGTCCCGTCTTTTATGCGGGGCAGCCTATTTTATTACAGATTCCGCATGGCAAACCACGAGAAGGAAGCTTTGCTATCGCTTATCGCTCCATTTGCGCTGGCGTACATGCCTACCGTGCATCCGGTGAAGCCTCCCGCAGACTCTGTGCTGTAGGGACGTAGGTCGATAGCATCGGCCAGGCAGGCAGTGCTGCCGCCCACCACATAATACACAGCCATATGCAACCTGTGGGCAATCAGCCGCAGAATCAGCGGCCCGTCGGGGATGGACTGCTCGGCCAAAATTTTATCTTTGTCGTTTTCACGGGTCGTCAAGCGCAATGCAAAGCCATCGTCTGTAAGCACTTTTTCTGTGCGCAGATGGGAAAAACTACTCTGCACATAGGCAAGGCCCGCAGTCTCAAATTGTGTGCGTGGCGTGAAGTCCAACTGCGTCTCTGCCTGCCAGTCCACTCCACAGACGCGCAACGCCGCGTAGGCGGGCGTGTGCAGGTCATGTAGGGCGGCAGGCAAAAGCGGCAGCAGAAGGCGTCCGTCGGCCTGCCACGGCACAGGCCCGCGCAGCGTTAGAAACTCTGGCGGCAACTCCGGCGTAGGGAAGGTGTATACCAAAGGCGTCTCTGCAGTGCGTTCTTCCGGCAGGGGCACCGGGAACGTTTCCTCCAACTTTCCGATGCCCGGATTCACAACAGGCCAGCCGTTTTGCCACTCCACGCGGGCTAAGAATGTTTCGCGGCCCATAAGGGTATGACCGCCGCAGGGGCGCATTCCCAACATAACCATATACCAGTTTCCCTCCGCATCGGCGACAAGGTCACCATGTCCAACACAGGTCACGGGGTACTGTGAGCCCAAGTGGCGGTGGGTCAGAATAGGATTGTTCGGATTGCCGGCATACGGGCCAAAAACGTGTTTGCTGCGTGCTACCGACACACTGTGGTTCGGCCCGGTGCCGCCCTCAGCGATCATCAAGTAATACATCCCGTCCTTTTTATAGAGGTGTGGACCTTCGGGCCAGATGACGTCCCGCAGCGCACCTTTCCACAAAGCATGACTCTCCCCCGTCAGCCGCATCGTGGTCAAGTCCAATTCCTGCGCCCAAATTTCCCAATCGCCTCCGTATTGCTCGCCTGCGGGATTAGGGCGGTTTCCCACATAATAGCAGCGGCCATCGTCGTCAAACAGCAGGCTTGGGTCGATACCCTGGGCGACGTCGCCCAGCCAATACGGCTCCGACCACGGGCCTGCGGGGTCTTGGGCGGTCACGATGAAGTTTCCACCACAAGAAATATTCGTTGTTATGAGATAAAATGTGCCGTCATGGTAGCGGAGTGTCGGCGCATAGATGCCACGGGAGTGGCGGCAGCCGTCCAACGGCAGCTGCGAGGGGCGCGTCAGCACATTACCGATCTGGCGCCAGTGTGCCAGGTCGCGGCTGTGGAAAATCGGCACGCCGGGGAAATAGGCGAACGTCGAGTTCACCAGATAAAAATCGCGCCCCACCGCGCAGATTGATGGATCTGGATAGAATCCGGGTAGGATAGGATTGTGTACAATCGTCATACCAAATTTTCCTCTTTCTCTTTATAGTCCCACCACGTGCCGCACACGCCTTCCAGCACGCTGCCGCAAGCCCAGGGCATCAGCGCAAACCATGTGCTGGCAAGACTGCCGTCGGGGTAGGTCTGCACCAGCAGGCCCTCGCAGTGGCAGAACCGCTCGGACATCCAGCCCGCGCGGCCGTAGTCGTACTCGCGGTCAAAGGTGTTGAAGGTCTGCAGCGACCAGCCCACCGTATCCTTTAAACGGGATTCAATATAGGCATCGGGGCGGCGGCGCAGATAGTAGAACATCTCGTCGGCAACTGTGCAGGACATGGGGTGAATGTGCGGGTTGGCCACCGAAGTGATGCTGCCGCCGCAGCTCGACCAGCCGAGGCGGGACAGCGGCGGGACCTGTACGGGCACATTGTAGCAGAATTTAAAGCTGTACTCATAGCACAGTGCATCCCGCAGGTGGTCGAGGTAGACGGCCTTGCCCGTCAACTCGTGCAGCAGCCGCGCAACGCGGATGTAGGCCAGCACACCCTCGCTGTCCACGGCTTTGCTGGTATCCGGCGGGCCGCCGTAACACTCAGCACGACGGATAAAGGCGTCGTAGTAGTGTACCTCGCTGCGCTCCATGGCGGGCAGGTCGGCGGTGTCGCCCGTCAGCTGCATCAGCGCAGCCTCAGCGGCCAAGCACCAGGCGCTGCCCAGGGAATCGTATTCCAACCCTGCGCCCGTTTGCTCCGACAGGGTAAACGGGTACTCGCCGTCGCCGTTGCGTGCCGCCGCCAGCCGTGGCACCACGCCCTGCACAAAGGCGAGCCAGTCGGGGTGGTCGATGCCGCGGGCGGCTTCGAGCCGATAGGCCTTTAGGATATAATAAAGCGTCTGTCCGACCAGATAGCCGGAATGCCCGCCCGTGTACATGCCGTCGAACCACCAGCCCCGACAGCTCCAGCCGTTTTCGGCGTCCCAGGTCTCGTTGGGCAGACCGCAGCGCGGGTCCAAAGAGTTCTGCACAATATTGTCGATGCAGGCAAGGGCCGCAGCGCGGATCGTCTTATCCCCCAGGCGGTGCGCCGCCTGCAGGCAGGGCACGGCGGCGGACAGGCCGTTGGTCCAGCTGATGGAGAAGATCTTGTTCTGCTCATAGCTGCCGTCCGAGCGCTCTTTGGTGATGCCGACATAGTTTTTATCGTCGGGCAGCCAAGCGTCGCGGGTAACGGCCCCGGCCAGCAGCTCTGCCGCGTGGGAGGGGGTCGTGCCGGGGCGCGGCGGCGTGTGCCACAGCCCATAGACGGCCTCCAGCGCCGCGTACAGCGTGCGCTCGCCATCCACTGCGACAAAATCATAGAGGTACAGCGGGAAGGCAACGCTCTCCCCCGCCGCCAGCGTCAAGCAGTTTTCACCCATCGGGGCGCGGGGCTTGATGTTGTGGGACTGCACAAACAGCCAGGGCGCGTTTTCGTACCCCAGCGTGTAGCCGACACTGCCCGTGTTCAGTGAGCAGGTAAAGCCTGCAAACTGTGCGAAGGTCCCCGCCCTGCCGGGCTGCCAGGGTTGCAGCACGCCGTTTTGGCGCACGAAATATGGCGCAGCCGAGAGCCCATACCACCGTCCGCCGTCCAGCAGGAAGGCTGCGGGGTGGCTTAGGCGATCAGCGCGGACCATCCACCAAGGCGATGCGGGAAACTCCGGTGTACCTGCCCGCAGCCTTGGGTAGCGGTTGTCAACGCGGATCGGGGCCTCGCCGCGATTGCGGCCGTAGAGGAATCCGGGCAAGAAAAAGCGCGGTGCATCGTAAGCAACGCAGTGTTCCAGCTTAACAACGCCGCGCCATGGGGCGTCGGCGTTGTTGGTCAGCGTCACCTGCCAGACCGCCGGATCGGCCAAAGTCGAAACGCCGTGGTCATAGGCAAAGTCCAGCGTCAGCGGCGTTTCAGCCAGCGGGCGGTAGTCCTCATCGTCCGCCGACCGGGCTGTGCAGGCAAATGGCATCATCATAGGATTCACCTTTTTTACTATATCAGAACGCCTTACAGCGGCCAAATGCGGTATCGGCCGCTGAGGGCCAGCAGGGCAAAGAAGTACAGGCAGTTGTCGTAATAGCGGCGTGGGCCATCCCGCAGGGGCGTGTTCCAGAAACGGCGCACGCAAACCTCGGCGTTGGGGCCGCCCGCCGCCAGGCTCGCCTGGGCGTTGGTGGCCGTGATGGCCACGGGGTGCAGGGCCTCCCCGGGCAGCGGTGTGCCATCGATCTCCCAGATGCCGTTTGTGCGGCCGCACAGCGTCTCGCAGAAAAATTTTTGCAGCCGCTCGGCGTTTTCGGCCTGCCACGGGTCGGCCCCGAACCAGGCGTAGTCCAGCGCCATGTTGGCGATGGTGCGGTAGGCATCGCTGTAATACAGGTCGTGGCGCTGGTCACGGTCCGAGCGGTTGTGGGGCGTACCGTCGTAGAGGGAATACTCGGCGCAGAGACCCGTGACCGGGTGGCACGCTTTATGGAGAAATGCGCGGCTAGCCCGGGCAGTCTCGGCCCAGAACGGGCGATCCGCCTCGTCGGCCCACAGCGAGAACAGTGTATAGAAGTGGGGCAGATGGTAGGACGGATCAGTAAAATCACACTCGGTGATAAATTTGATAAGGTGGTTCTCGGGGTCCCACATCGGGCGGCCCGTGCCGGGCTTTTCGCCCTTATGCAGGCAGCTGTGCAGGATGCGTCGGGCCATGGCGGCGTAATCATAGATTCCGCTGCCGCAGCCCCAGCGCCCCGCCGCAAAAAAGAGCGCCATGGCAAAATATTCTTCGCCGTCGGGGGCTGGGCCATTGGCGTTTGGGGTGCCGTCGGTTTGGCATGACCAGGCAAAGTACCCCGCGTTGGGGCCGTCCTGCATGTACATATAGTGCATGACCCAACTCCACAGTGCGTCAAATTCGGCCTTGTGATCAGTCTGTACGCAGAGCATCATGCCGTAGCTCATGCCCTCGGTACGGACGTCGTGGTTGCCCGTGTCCTCGATGTAGGCAAGGCCCGGCCCGGTGGGGTGGTAGAAGCGGTGGGCCTCGTCCCCATAAAAAATGGTATGAAACGTATTTTCAATGCGTGCGTCGATCTCCGCCTGCGCATAGCCCAGCTCCGCAAAAACGTTGCGATAGTGTGTGGGCAGGGTAACTGCTGCCATAAATCGGCCCCTTTCGTTGTTCGGTTTTGGCTCAATATAGCAGATTGCAGCGGCAAAATCAAGGGGGATACCGGGCTCGATTTTCAACAGGGCAACATAAATACAGCACCCCCTGCATCCCACTTATAACGCGGCGCAGCTGTGGAATTTAGCGCAAAAAATGACGCATTTTGCAAGAAAAGCCCCGTCGTTTTCGGGACTTTCGGCTTTTGTAATGCTTATTTTGTGCTATTTTTCAGGACGTGCAAATAGTGGCGGTGCCGAACAAGCGCAGCAGGTAGGAAAAATTCGCGGCATAACGTGCACCATTTATCCATAATGATGACACGAAAGTTACAATCCACTTCTCGAATCGCACAAAAACTGTATTTTTCTTTCTAGCACATTGCACAAAAAACAATCAGCAAGCCTGAAAAAACAGCAAATATTGATAAGATACATAGCAAAAAATGAGAAGCATGCATTCTCGGAGTGCGGTATAATAACGGCAGATGATATGTTTGGCCTGTGATGAGCCCACCAAACATAAGACACAGACAATTCAGAAAAGAGTGAAGAAAACGGTGTTGGACAAGATCGCACCCAAGGACCCAACGGCCAAACGCCCGGGATTTTATGTGCTGCTGGACAAGCCGGTCGGCGGCCTGCCGAGCAATGACGGCGTAGGCCGCCACCCCGTTTATATCAATGGTGACCGCCTTGTAACTTTCGCCAAGATGGTCGGCGGCATTGACGATGAGAACATTCTGGAAATGCTCCGCACGGCCAAGGGCTTCCGCAAGCTCGTGCATAGCGTCGGCGTCAGCATCGTCGGCGACCTGCCCGACAAGGTCGTGACCTTCACCCTCGGCTTCTCCGGGGAACTGGGCAGCGGCGGCAGCCGCAACAGCATGAAGATTACCACCGATGGCACCGAGCACATCATGGTCATGGATGAGCAGCAGTGGTCCGACAGCGACGAGACGCCGCAGGAGTTTCTGTTCGAGCTCGTCAAACCGAAGGACATCGCCACGGCCACCGTCAAGCTCTACTTGAACGACGGCTACACAGTCCCCGAGGTTGACCCCGACCCGCCCGTGGCTTTCGATACGCCCGCCTACGGCGAGATGATCGCCCGCAGCTGCCTGAGCACCGGCAACAACATCCGTATCAAGCGTGTGTTGCAGCAGCTCCGCGATGGCAAGCCCACGACGATCGCCTTCCTGGGCGGCTCCATCACACAGGGCGCGGGTGCGGTTCCCTCGCAGGAAATGTGCTACGCGCGCAAGACCTATGAGGCCATCTGCGAAAGGTACACACCCGACCACGGCGCACATGTCCGCTACATCAAAGCGGGCGTTGGCGGCACGCCCTGCCAGCTCGGCATCATCCGCTATGACCGCGACATCACCCGCGATGGTGCGGTGCAGCCCGATCTGATCATCGTCGAGTTCGCCGTCAACGACGAAGCTGACGAGACGAAGGGCCTGATGCACGAGAGCCTGATCCAAAAGATCTGGTCAGCCCCCAATGAGCCCGCCGTTGTGATGCTGTTCAGCGTTTTTGCCAACGACTGGAACCTGAAGGATCGCTTGGCTCCCATCGGTTGGCGGCATGAGCTGCCGATGGTCAATGTGCTGGACGCCGTCAGCCCGCAGTTCCGCGTTGGTGTCGGTGAGCGCAGCGTCATCACCCGCCGCCAGTACTTCTACGATGTGTTCCATCCCTCCAACAGCGGGCACCGCATCATGCGGGACTGCCTCATGTATATGCTGGACCGGCTGGACAAGCAGCAGGAAGGGCCTGCCCCGAAAGAGCTCGCCCCCTACTACGGTTTCGACTTTGCTGAGACGAAGCTGCTGGACCGCAGTGTGAACCCCTTTGACGCGGTCATCGACCCCGGCTGCTTCACCGAGACGGACACCGATTTACAGAGCGTGCCCTTCGACTTCGAGGATGTCAACACCCCCGAGTTCCCCCACAACTGGAAGAAGGGCGCGGGCGACAAGCCGTTCACGATGGACATCACCTGCCGCAGCATCCAGCTCGTTTTTAAGGATTCGGGCAGCAAGGAGTTCGGCGCGGCAGTCGTCACGGTAGACGGCAAAGAGGTCGCGGCCTACGACCCGCGGCAGGCCGGTTGGACCCACTGCCATGCGGCCATTATCTTAAAGGAAGAAACCGCGCAGCGGCACCACATCGAAATTAAGATGCAGGAGCCGGGCACGGACAAAGTATTCACCATTTTAGGCTTCGGCGTTCTGTAAAGGACACGGAAGAACAGGAGAAAGCACTATGAAGAGAACCAAGAATCCCGCTAAAGAGGCTGAGTACCGCAAGCGTGCGACCGACCTCGTTGCGCAGATGACCCTGCACGAGAAGGTCAGCCAGATGCTGAGCTGGGCTCCCGCGATCGAGCGTCTGGGCATCCCCGCTTACAACTGGTGGAGCGAGGGCATCCACGGTATCGGCCGCGCGGGCACTGCCACCGTCTTCCCCCAGGCCATCGGCATGGCCGCCGCCTTTGACGAGGACATGATGGAGCAGGTCGGCAACGCCGTCGGCGTTGAGGCTCGCGGCAAGTACAATATGTGCCGCGCCCACGGCGACCGCGACATTTTCAAGGGCCTGACCGTCTGGGCCCCCAACATCAACATCTTCCGCGATCCCCGCTGGGGCCGTGGCCACGAAACTTACGGCGAGGATCCGTTCCTGACGGGCCGCCTCGGCGTCCGCTTTGTTGAGGGTATGCAGGGCGATGATCCCGATTACCTGCAGGCCGCCGCCTGCGCCAAGCATTTCGCCGTACACTCTGGCCCCGAAAGCGACCGCCACCACTTTAACGCCATCGTCTCCAAGCAGGACCTGTGGGAGACTTACCTGCCCGCCTTCCGCGCACTGGTCAAGGAAGCCGGTGTCGAGGCCGTCATGGGTGCGTACAACCGCACGAATGGCGAGCCCTGCTGTGGCAGCAAGACCCTGCTAAAGGATATCCTGCGTGACAAGTGGCATTTTGACGGCCACGTTACCTCCGACTGCTGGGCCATCAAGGACTTCCATACCGGCCACATGGTCACGGACGGCCCTGTAGAGTCCGTCGCACTGGCCGTCAACAACGGCTGCGACCTGAACTGCGGCGACCTTTACGTTTACCTTGAGCAGGCCGTCGCCGAGGGCAAGCTTTCCGAAGAGAAGATCGACGAGAGCCTGACCCGCCTGTATGTGACCCGCATGCGTCTGGGTATGTTTGACGCCGAGGATCAGGTTCCTTATAATAAGGTTGGCTACGACGTTGTCGACAGCGCCGAGATGAAGGCCCTGAACCTGAAAGTCGCCGACAATATCATGACGCTGCTGAAGAACGACGGCACGCTGCCGCTGGACAAGTCCAAGCTGCACACCGTCGGCGTCATCGGCCCCAATGCCGACAGCCGCAAGGCACTGCTGGGCAACTATGAGGGCACTGCCTCCCGCTACACCACCGTGCTGGAGGGCATTGAAGATTACCTCGGCGACGATGTGAAAGTCCGCTACTCGCAGGGCTGCCACCTCTACGCCGACAACATCCACGGCTTGGCCGAGTCCAACGAGCTGATGAGCGAGGTCAAGGGCGTCTGCGAGGAGAGCGATGTCGTTATCGCAGTCCTCGGTCTGGATTCCGGCCTTGAAGGTGAGGAGGGCGACAAGGGCAACCAGTTCGCCAGCGGCGACAAGCCGAACCTGAAGCTCCCCGGCCATCAGGAGGAAGTCCTGAAAGCCTGTGTTGAGAGCGGCAAGCCTGTTGTTCTGGTTCTGCTGGGCGGCAGTGCATTGGCTGTCAACTATGCAGATGAGCACGCAAACGCCATTCTCGAAGCCTGGTATCCCGGTGCCCGTGGCGGCGAGGCTGTGGCCCGCGCTCTGTTCGGTGAGACGAACCCGCAGGGCAAACTGCCCGTCACCTTCTACCACAGCGACCGCGACCTGCCGGAGTTTACCGACTACGCCATGAAGGGCCGCACCTACCGCTACATGGAGAAGGAAGCCCTTTACCCCTTCGGCTACGGCCTGTCCTACACGAAGTTCGGCTTCAAGAACGCTGCTGTCAGCGCGAATGAGGCGGACTCCAACGGCCTCGATGTGACGGTGGACGTCACAAACGAGGGTTCTGTTGCGGGCCGCGAGAGCGTGGAGGTTTACGTCAAGGCCGAGCGCGAGAACACCCCGAACGCCCAGCTGAAAGGCCTTGCCAAGGTCGAGCTGCAGCCCGGTGAGACGAAGCAGGTCAAAATTCACCTGCCGCTGGCCGCCTTCGCCCTCTGCAATGAGGAAGGCACGCCGATCGTTGAGGCAGGCAGCTACAGCGTTTATGTCGGTGCTTCCCAGCCTGATGCCCGCAGCGTAGCGCTGATGGGTCAGGCCCCCGCAAAGCTGACCGTCACCCAGTCCGCAACGCAGGCCCTTGACCTGTGATTGATGTTAGGAAGGAGAGACTGAACCATGCCCAAGACCGCACAAAAAGACGCTTCTGTGGCCACTGTCAAGAAGCAGGGTGCCGCGATGAAGCACATTAAAAAGTACTGGCAATGGTACGCAATGATGTTCATTCCCATTGTGTACTACATCGTGTTCCGCTACATCCCGATGTTCGGCAACATCATTGCGTTCCGCCGCTACCGCGCCGGCAGCAGCATCTTCGGCGATGAATGGAGCGGCCTGAAGTACTTCAACCAGTTCATGAAGGATCAGAACTTCTGGCGTGCGTTCAAGAACACACTGCTGTTGAACTTCAAGTATCTGATCATCAGCTTCCCGCTGACGCTGATCTTCGCCCTGTTGTTGAACGAGGTCAAGAATGTTCACTTCAAGAAGATTGTGCAGACGATCTCCTACCTGCCCCACTTCATCTCGATGGTCATCGTTGCGGGCATGGTCCGCGAGATTCTGTCCACCAGCGGTCCCATCAACAACCTCATCACCAAGCTGGGCGGCGAGGCCATCACCTTCATCTCCCTGCCCGAGTGGTTCACGACGATCTTTGTTACCACAGGCGTATGGCAGGGCCTCGGCTGGGGCACCATCCTTTACTTGGCTGCCATGTCCGGCATCAACACCGAACTGTACGAGGCTGCTGAGCTGGACGGCGCAAACCGCTTCCAGCAGTGCCTGCACGTTACCATCCCCGCCATCCTGCCCACCATCTCCACCCTGTTGGTTCTGAACATCGGCAGCCTGTGCGGTTCCGCCGCTTTCGAGAAGGTCTTCCTGCTGTACACCCCCACCACCTATGAGACGGCCGACATCATCGCCACCTACGTCTACCGCATGGGCCTTGGCTCCGGCAACTACAGCTACGCAACGGCCGTCGGCCTGTTCCAAGGTGTCATCAACCTGGTCCTGCTCACGGTTGCCAACAAGGTCTCCTCTTGGCTGACCGGCAGCGGTTTGTGGTAATTAGGAGGATAAAATAATGGCAAAAGCAACTACTATGGGCCCCATGAAGATCAAGGAATCCGCCAGTTACCGCGTGTTCAAGGTCTTTAACGCCATCATCCTGACGCTGATCAGCGTTGCGATGCTCTACCCGTTCCTGTACTTGGTCGCCCAGTCCTTCTCCTCTACGGAGGCGATCGTTGCAGGCGAAGTCGGCCTGATCCCGAAGGACTTCAACATCTCCACATATAAATACGTCATCACCGACGGCAAGTTCATCCCCTATTACGGCAACACCATTGTGTACTCCATCATTGGCACGGTCTGCGCTCTGCTGTTCAGCGCCCTGCTGGCCTATCCCCTTTCCAAGGCGGAGCTGTACGGCGGCAAGGCAATCAACAAGTTCATCATTTTCACGATGTACTTTGGCGGCGGCATGATCCCCAACTACATTTTGATGGTTTCCTTGGGTCTGCGCGATACCGTGGCATCCTTCATCCTGCCCGGCATGATCTCCACCTACTACGTCATCCTGATGCGTTCCTTCTTCCTCACTCTTCCCCGTGAGCTGGAAGAAGCCGGCGAGATCGACGGCCTGGACAAGTGGGGCGTGTTCTGGCGCATCGCCATCCCCCTGTCCAAGCCCATCATTGCCACCATGACACTGTTCTACGTCGTCCAGTACTGGAACGACTGGTTTGATGCTTTCCTCTACTTGGATACGACCACGAAATGGCCCGTTGCCTACTATCTGCGCCAGCTCATCAGCAGCGCTTCCGGCACAAGTGCTGATGCAGGCGACGCCATGCAGATCGCTTCCAACATCAAGTCCTGCGCCATGGTGCTGACGTCCGCTCCCATCATTTGCATCTACCCCTTCATCCAGAAGTATTTCGTGCAGGGCATGATGCTGGGCGGCGTTAAGGGCTAACGTTTTCGCGTTAGTGCTCTGCGTCCCGTTTTTCCACTGTCTTAAAACCGACGCCGACTCCGGCGCCGGATGAAAGAAAACACCTGTTTTCCCAGGGCCTTCCGGGGAGCAGGAAAAAACGTAATGGAGGTTACGAAACATGAAAAAGCTCACATCCCTCGTGCTGGCTACCGGCATGGTGCTGTCTCTGGCTGCCTGCGGCGGCTCCGGCAGCTCCACGGCTGCAAGCACCACCAACACCGATGGCAGCACTGCTACCACCGACACCGCTGCTGCGGACGAGTCGAACCTCGGCTATGAGTACGGCGAGCACTTCCACTCTGACGAGCCTGTCACCTACACGATGTTCTTCAACGACAACCCCGCCTATCCCATGAACGACAAGTGGATCAGCGAGGGCGTCTTTAAGGCCATCGAGGATGCCACCAACGTCCATCTGGAACTGACCGTCGTTGACAACTCCAACTACACCGATAAGGTTTCCTTGGCCGTTTCTTCCGGCACTTCCCCCTACATCATCCCCAAGATCTACTCTGAAACTGCGTATGTCACCGGCGGCGGCGTTGTCCCCGTTTCCGACTATGTCCAGTATATGCCCAACTACTCCAACTTCGTCGAGGAGTACAACATGCAGGACGACTTGGCCACCATCACGCAGGCCGACGGCAAGTACTACCGCCTGCCCGGCCTGAAGGAGACCTCTCTGCAGGATTACACCTTCCTCATCCGCAAGGACATTTTTGACGCTGCCGGCTACGATGTCGCCGAGCTGGAAAAGGATTGGACCTGGGACGAGTTCGCCGACGTGCTGATCGGCGTCAAGAAGTACATGGTCGAGCAGGGCATGTGCGGCGAGAATGACTACATCTGGTCCGATATGTGGTGCGGCCAGACCTCCGGTTACGGTCAGGGCGGCAATCTGCTGAAGCTGCTGGGTGCCTCCTACGATATCAACACCGGCTGGGCCATCACCACCAACTACGGTCTGGTCTATGACGCCGACAGCGATTCCTTCGTTGACGGCTCTGTCTCCGACAAATACAAGCAGGCCTACACTGTCCTGCAGAAGCTCGTCCAGAACAAGGTCCTTGACCCCGAGACCTGGACCCAGGATGACGACACCGCGCTGAACAAGTTCTACCGCGGCGAGACCGCCATCATGTCCACTAACCGTGCCCAGTACGCCACCCAGGACTCCAAAATCAAGGAGCAGCTGGGCGAGGGCAACTACGAGCTGTACCGTACCCTCGTTCCCATCGGCACATCCGACTATCAGGCCGAGAACCAGCGCCTTGAGTGCGGTATCATGATCTCTTCCAACGCTCTGAAAGAGCTGGGCGAGGACGAGTTCATCAAGATGATGCGCTTTGTTGACTGGCTGTGGTACTCTGACGAGGGCCTGACCCTGACCAAGTGGGGCAAAGAGGGCGAGACCTACACCGTCACCGACGGCACCTACAGCCTGACCCCCGGTTACTACTGCAACGGCCTGTCCATCGCACAGACCTCCGACGATCAGATCGACCTGCGTGAAGAGCTGGGCTACGCCTGCGGCAACTTCATGTATTCCGGCAACACCGAGCTGCTGACCAGCAACTTCAGCGAGGATCTGCGTGACTTCTACGACCGTCAGGGCCAGTACCGCAAGCTGCGCCCGCTGGATCCCACCGTTACCTTCGACGAGGATCAGATGGAGATGCTGAACCTGTGGGGCACCCCCATGACCGATACCGTCAACGCTTGGACCTGCAAGTTTGCCATGAATCAGGCCGACATCAACAACGATTGGGATACCTACGTTGCTGAGGTCGAAGCCCAGAACATGCAGAACATCGTTGATATGTACAACGACACCTACAACGCAAGCAAGTAATTTGTTTGGAAACTGACTGTCCCTGCGACAGTGATGCAACTGCCGGGGGCAGCCTCACGTAACAACATGGGGCTGCCCCCGGTTTGCTGTTTATGGTATGCAAGTACCGCGCCCCGGTGACGGGGCGCACCGTGTGTGCCCGACACGGCCATGTCGGACCTGCACGGCACTTCCCGTCCCATCCCCCTTACCCTTATTAAAAGGAGCTGTTCCTTATGAAACGCACCGATTTCAGCGTCGACTGGCTGTTTGCCGCCTGCGCGCCGGATACCGAGCTGCTGCCTTGGAACGCGCAGTTCACCCCCGTCGACCTGCCCCACGATTGGCAGATTCGCCACGCGGACGATCTGTACCGCGACGGCACGCTGTTCTACCGCAAATATTTCTTTGTCACCGATGTACCCGGCACCCGCCGCATGCTTTGGTTCGGCGGGGCCTACATGGATACGACCGTTTTCGTCAACGGCACCGAAGTCGGCCAATGGAAGTACGGCTACACGTCGTTCTGGTTCGACATCACCGACGCGCTCCATGAGGGTCAGAACGAGGTTCTTGTCCGCTGCAATCTGCGCCACCCCAACTCCCGCTGGTACTCCGGTGCGGGCCTGTACCGCAATGTGGAACTGTGGGAGGCTCCCGACCTCCACCTGATGCCCGATGGACTGTATGTAGCTGCCAAAGAGGGCGACAACGGCGCTTGGACCGTGGCCGTCACTGCCGAGGCGGGTTCCGTCACCGCCGCCAGCACGGGCCGCACGCTGACGCTGCATCTGACCGATGATAACGGCAGCCTTCTTGGCACTGCCGCCATCCCTGCCGATGCATGGGCCGCTCTCCCCTCCCCCGATGGCTGGCGCACGGGCAAGGAAACCGCGATTTACAAAGCCTCGCACACCTTCACGCTGCAAGACCCCGCTTTGTGGGACTTGGACGCGCCGAGCTTCTACCACATCACGGCAGAGCTAACCGGCGCCGATGGCGTTACCGACACACTAACCACCCGCTTTGGCTGCCGCACCATCGAAGCCACACCCGACTGCGGGCTGCTGGTGAATCACAAGCGCGTTTTGATCAAGGGCGTCTGCATCCACCACGATTTCGGCTGTCTCGGTTCGGCGTTTGAGTACAGCGCCGCCAAGCGTCAGCTTGAAATCCTCAAGTCCATGGGGGTTAACAGCATCCGCACGGGTCACACACCGCCCGCGCCGCAGTTCATGGATCTGGCCGACGAGATGGGCATTTTGATGGATGTCGAGAGCTTCGACTGCTGGCGCAGCGGCAAGAACCCTTACGACTACGGCCGCTTCTTTGACGAGTGGCAGGAAAAGGATGTTGCTGCCTGGATCCGCCGCGACCGCAACCACCCAAGCCTGCTGTTCTGGTGCATCGGCAACGAGATCTACGACACCCACGCGGGTCCCGAGGGCGCGGACACAATGCGGATGCTGCTGGCCGAGGTCGCCGCGCACGACCCTGCGCGCAACGGCATCCCAACGCTCGGTTCCAACTACATGCCGTGGGAAAATACACAGCACTGTGCCGATATCATCAAGGTCGCGGGCTATAATTACGGCGAGCGCCTCTACGCCAGCCACCACGAGAAGCACCCCGACTGGGTCATCTACGGCAGTGAGACGTCGTCCATCGTGCAGAGCCGCGGCATCTACCACTTCCCGCTTTCGCAAAGCCTGCTGTCTGATGACGACCTGCAGTGCTCAAGCCTGGGCAACAGCCGCACGAGTTGGGGCGCGGAGAGCTGGGATGTCTGCCTGCAGAGCGAGCAGCGCTGGCCGTTCACGCTGGGGCAGTACCTTTGGACCGGGTGGGATTACATCGGCGAGCCGACACCTTACCACACGCGCAGCAGCTATTTCGGCACGATTGACACGGCAGGCTTCCCGAAGGACGCCTACTACGTTGTGCAGGCCGCGTGGCTCGACCCCAAAACACACCCAATGGTACACCTGTTCCCCTACTGGGACTTCAACGAAGGGCAGCTGATTGACCTCTGCGCTTGCACCAACGCCCACAGCGTAGAACTGTTTGTGAACGGCGAGAGCCTTGGCCGCAAGGTGCTGGACTCCGCCAAGGGCCGTACCGCCAGCTGGCAGGCAGCCTACCACCCCGGCAGCGTCAAGGTCGTAGCCTACGATGAAAACGGCAAGGTTGTGGCAACCGACGAGCAGGATTCCTTCGATGACAGCGCTATGGTCTGCCTGCAGGCTGACCGCAAGACGATTTCCGGCGATGGCCGTGAGCTTGCGTTTATCACAATCACAACCCGCGACAAGAACGGCAACCCTGTGCGCAACGCGAACGACTGCGTGACGGTCCGCGTAAATGGCGCGGGTGTGTTGGTGGGCCTTGACAACGGCGACAGCGCCGACCCCGACGAATACCAGACTGACAGCCGCCGCCTTTTCAGCGGCATGCTGCTGGCCGTTGTGGCGGGCAATGGCCGCACCGGCACGATTACCGTGGATGTCACGGCCCCCGGCCTGCGCCCTGCAGTGCTGACGCTGAACGCCGCCCCGTTTGAGGGCCCCGTTCGCCGCCGTCTGCCGCCGCTGACCTTCGGCGGCAGCACGCAGGAAATCCCTGTGCGCAAGCTGGCTCTAACTGCCGAGCGCACAGCGCTGGACAAGGAGCACCCCGTAACGCACATCACCGCCGCACGCCGGCCTGCAGCAGCAACCTTCACCGACATCGAGTGGCAGTTGACCGACGACAAGGGTGTGCCCGCTGTGAACGCGGCCATGCAGCCAGACGGTGACGTGCTGACGGTGACCGCCCTGGGCGATGGCACACTGCGGGTTCGCGCCCTGGTGCGCAACGGCCACGATGCGCCGCAGCTGATCTCCCAGTTGGAGTTGTCCATCTCTGGCGTCGGTCAGCTGCACAAGAACCCTTATGAATTTATCTCGGCCAGCCGTTTTGATGCGTCCTTCGGCGACATCGGCAACGGCAACGAGCGCGGCGTTTCCACCTCCCGCACGGGCCGCAGCTGGGTGCTGTTCGATGATATCGACTTTGGCCCCGATGGTGCGGATACGGTGGAGCTGCCAATCTTTGCGCTGGACGGCGAACCAACGACCTTCCGCTTCTGGGATGGCGAGCCCTACGCCGAGGGCAGTACAATGATCGGCGAGCGCGTCTACCACAAGCCCAAGCAGTGGAACGTCTACCAGCCCGACACCTTCAAGCTGGACAAGCTCCTGCGCGGCATCGGCAGGTTTGCCGTGGAGCTGAACGTGAAGGTCCACATCAAGGGCTTTACCTTCACCCGTCATTCTCGCGCATGGGATACCCTGGCTGCGGGCGCGTGCGATGCCGTCTATGGCGATTCCTTTACCCGCGACGGGTCGCGTGTGCTGGGCATCGGCAACAATGTCTCGCTGCTGTTTGACCGCATGGACTTTGGCGAGACCGGCTGCTGCGGCATCCGCATTACGGGCCGCAGCCCGTTGCCCGCCAACACGGTCCATCTGATGTTTGCCGCTGCAGACGGCGGTGAGACCGAGCGCCGTGTGGTCGAGTTTGGCCCACAGGCCGATTGGGGCGAGCAAACCTTCACGTTTGAGCCCGTCACGGGAGCGCGACAGGTCACGTTCCTCTTCCTGCCCGGCACGCAGTTTGACTTTGATTCCTTTACATTTATTTGAGGCAACTACCTATGAACCACGAAATTTATGCGGACCATGCCGCCACCGCGCCCATTGAGCCGCTGGCGCTGGAGGCCATGTATACCGCATACCAAGAGTACGCGAACCCCGCCGCACTCTACCGCAGCGCCCTGCACACCAAGCAGACCGTGGAAAAAGCACGGCTGACCGTGGCGGAAAATCTGGGCTGCACCCCCGACCATATATTTTTCACCTCCGGCGGCAGCGAGAGCAACACCTGGGCCATCCGTGGCACGGTGCCGCAGGGCGGCCATGTGGTCACAACGCCCATCGAGCACCACTCGGTTCTGAACGCCTGCGCGTCAATCCGGGACGACGGCGGCCGCATGACAACGCTGGAGGTTGACGGGTTTGGCCGCGTTGTACCTGAGAGCTTGACCCGCGCCCTGGCGGCCCACCCCAACCTGGTCAGCTTGCAGTACGCCAACAACGAGGTAGGCGTTGTACAGAACATCCCCGCGCTGGCAGCGCTCTGCCGTGAGGCGGATGTGCTGCTGCACGTTGACGCTGTGCAGGCTGCGGGCCACCTGGCCATCCCGCTGGACGGCATCGATTTTCTGTCGGCGTCGGCCCACAAGTTTGGCGGGCCGAAGGGCATCGGCTTCTTGTATGTGCGCGAGCCTCGCAAACTGCGCCCGCTGATTTACGGCGGCAGTCAACAGTACGGCCTGCGCCCCGGCACTGAGCCCGCAGCGCTGATTGCGGGCTTGGCCGCAGCGTTCAAGGTCACCTGCGCCGAGCGCCGCCAGCGCACTGCCAAAAAGCGTGCCCTGGCCGAGGAGTTTTGGCAGACGCTGCATGCTGCCCGGCCCGAAGCACGGCTGCACACCCCTGCGGACGGCCTGCCGGGCCTGCTGAGCGTTGGCCTACCCGGCCGCAGCGGCCAGCGGCTGACCTACCAGCTGGATGTAGCAGGGGTCAGTGTCTCCCCCGGCGCGGCGTGCGACAACCGCGGCGTGCAGGAACCCTCCCACGTTTTGATGGCTCTGGGCGGCACTGCGGCCGAGGATGCGCTGTCGACCTTACGTTTCAGCTTCGGCAGTGCGAACCGCCCCGGCGACGGCAAAGAAGCTGCGGAACGGCTGATAAAAATTCTGGAACAGCAATAATTTTATTCACATATATAGGAGGTTTTACCATGGCATTTACCAAGTGCTGGCTGGCATACCCGGAGATTAGGGGCTGCCGTTGCGACGCGATTTCTCTGCACACCGAGCTGACGGGCGAAACCATCGACCGCGCCAAGGCAGAACTGGCCGAGGGCTTCAAGGGCCTGTACGGCGCAGCGCTGACCGAGGGCGACGACATCACCTTGGCGCTGGACACGACCCTGGACCCTGAGGGCTACCGCTTGAAGGCCGCCGACGGCCATTGCACCATCGAGGGCGGCAGCGAAGTAGGCGTTTTGTACGGCGTTTTTGCACTGCTGCGCAATCTGCAGACTGCAGGCAAGGCGTGGGCGCAGTTCACCGCCGATGAGGAGAAGGCACCATCCAACCGCCTGCGCATGCTGGACCACTGGGACAACATGGACGGCAGCATTGAGCGCGGCTACTCCGGCGATTCCTTCTTTTTCAAAGATTCCGAAATTCTAATCGATGTACCGCGTTTGACGGCTTACGCCCGTATGCTCGCGTCCGTGGGCATCAACGGCATCACAATCAACAACGTCAACGTCAAGGACGCCGCCAGCTGGCTCATCACCGACCGCTACTTCGGCGCCCTGCAGGAGTATCTGAAAATCTTCACCCCCTACGGCGTCAAGCTGTATCTGAGCATCAACTTTGCCGCCCCGATGGAGCTGGGCGGCATGGACTCCGCCGACCCCTGCGACCCCGCCGTGGCCAAGTGGTGGGCGGATAAGGCCCAGGAGGTCTGGGCAAACCTGCCCGGCCTGGGTGGTTTCCTGGTAAAGGCCGACTCCGAGGGCCGCCCCGGCCCCTTCACCTACGGTCGCAACCAGGCCGACGGCGCAAACATGCTGGCCGATGCCGTGGCCCCCTGCGGTGGTCACATTGTCTGGCGTTGTTTCGTCTACAACTGCCAGCAGGATTGGCGCAATACCAAGATTGACCGCGCCCGCGCAGGCTACGACTATTTTATGCCGCTGGACGGCACCTTCCGCGACAACGTCACGCTGCAAATCAAGAACGGCCCCATGGACTTCCAGGTGCGCGAACCGGTCTCCCCGCTGATTGGCGGCCTGCAGCACACCCACATTGCCGTGGAGTTCCAAATTGCGCAGGAGTACACGGGCCAGCAGCGCCACGTCTGCTACTTGATGCCCTGGTTCCGCCAGATTTTGGACTTCGACATGCACACCCGCCCGAACGGCGACGCCCATGTGCGTGCGCTGATCCAAGGCGCGGGCAACGGAATGGTGGCCGTGACCAACACCGGCAACGATGAAAACTGGACCGGCCACGACCTGGCCGCTGCGAACCTCTACGGATTCGGCCGCTTGAGCTATGACACCACGCTGGACCCCGCCGTGATTGCCGGCGAGTGGCTGCGGCTGACCTTCGGCAACAATGAGCCTGTGGAAAAGACGCTGCACCGCATTTTGATGCAGTCCTGGCCCACCTATGAGAAATACAACGCCCCCCTGGGCGTGGGCTGGATGGTCAACCCCAACTACCACTACGGCCCCAACGTTGACGGTTATGAGTACAGCCGCTGGGGCTGCTACCACCGCGCCTCCTTCGACGGCATTGGCATTGACCGCTCGCCCACGGGCAGCGATTACTGCCACCAGTACGCCCCCGAACTGGCCGAAATGTACGCCAATGTGGAGACCTGCCCCGAAGAGCTGCTGCTCTTCTTCCACCACATGCCGTACAACTATGTGCTCAAGAGCGGCAAAACGATCCTGCAGCACATCTACGACACCCACTTCGAGGGTGCCGAGGACGCCGCGCGGTTCTACGACGAGGTTGTGACGCTGAAGCCTTACCTGGATCCTGCCGTGTACGCCCGCCTGGAGGCACGCTTTGCCCACCAGAAGGAGCACGCCTGTGAGTGGCGCGATGTCATCAACACCTACTTCTACCGCAAAACGGGCATCGGCGATGCCCACGGCCGCAAAATTTACGAGTAATTAAAAAGTGCGCCGCCGCGTGGAACTTTCACGCGGCGGCGCTTTTTTATTCGTGGGAGGCCATCTGGCGGTACTCGGTAGGGGTATAGCCTATCTGCGCCTTGAACAGGCGGTTGAAGGTTGCGATCGAGTTGAAGCCCGACCGCATAGCGATCTCGGTGATGGGGATCGTATCGTCCACCAGCAGTGCTTTGGCATAGATGATGCGGCGCGCCACCAGATAATTGTGGCAGGTCATGCCCGTGTTTTCCTTGAACAGACGCGAAAAATGGTAGACACTAAACCCCGCGCGGGAGGCCAGATCCTCGACCGAGAGACGCTCGGTGCAGTGGTTGTTGATGTAGGCGCACAGCTCTGCAAAGCGGCGCATGTGGTCCTGCTGCTTGGGGTAATCCAGCACCTGCTCGCTGTTCTGGCGGTGCTCATACCGCCCGAAGATCGAGAAAAAGTGCAGCATCAAGGCCATGATCTCGCTCTCACGGTAGACGTTCGTGCTGAAATACTCGCCCTCTATCTGCGCCAGCACCGCAAACAGCTGGTCGGCCAGTTCGGGGTCCTCCTGCCGGGTGACAAGGCGGAAGGGGTAGAACGTGTTGAACAACTCGGCCATGTCCTGTATCTGATGAAAGTACGATACGCTGTAGTTCATGATGTATCGCTCCCCCGTTTTGGGTGCGCGAATGCTGTGCAGCTCGCCCGATGCGATAATCAGCACATCATGGGGCTGCAGCGTCACGGTCTTGCCCGCAATCGTAACCGTGTAGGTACCCTCGATGGGGGAGATGATCTCGCCAGGGGCATGCCAGTGCAGTGGGAAATCGGCGTCCTCCATGTTGTGGTAAAAGCGGATCACCGTTGAAAAGCGGAAATCGACAGTTTCAGTCGTGCCGTCCAGATTCTCTATTTCGCCGGGGCGCACACTGCCGTATTTTTTGAGCAGTTCTACTTCCATAGTTTGTTTTCCTCGTGGCCTGCTGCCGTAAAAAGGTCGTTTCTTTTATTGTATCGCGGTTTTCCGCCCCAGTCAACAGGTACGGGGATGGAGTTACAAGAGCAAAGAAGTCTGTGGTCCTGAACAGCATCGAAATAAATAGAGCGCAACCAGAAGCCATTAGCACCCAAAATCACGCTGGCCGCAACGCACCATGACAGGCAGAAACAGGTTGAGGTGAAAAGGTCAAGCCGCGTACCCCCCCCTGATGTCAAGATAGGGGCGAAAAATTTTAGGAAAAAATCGCAAAAAATAAGCCCTACAAGGCTTTCAGTCGGTTCTGAACCGATCTGAGCCTTGTAGGGCTTTACTCACTACTCTATTTTCAATGGTTTGGTTACTCATCGAATCCAATGTGCTGCGGAAGATTGTGATCCTTCCATCTTCGACATTAAAAGTCAGACCCAGCATCCGCTGGTTCCATATTCTTTCGTTCACTACTCTCCCCTCCTTAAAAATGGGCGCACTTCCCCCTTGGAATCCTGGTTGCCGTTTTAATCAAGCCCGGTATCGGGGATGGTCTTACCCGTCAGCATCCCCACCGATACATAGCCATCCATTTGCTGAACTTCGGATTCTTTCAGATGTTCTTCTACAGGTACGCCAAAAGTACCCACAATATCATCTGGGTAAAATCCCTTTCTGGTATTTGCAGACTTTGTCTCTTGCGCATTTTTCTGGTCTGTTCCATTTTTTCGCTTCTGGCCCTCATGGAAGATCTCCGGCACAAGCAGGTCAAAAACATACAGAGTTTCCCCTTCAAACGAAATTCTGTACCCAAGCATCTTATACCGGCATTCGGTATCCCAGCCCATTTCCTTATACACCAGTTCTGAAAACGGTTTGCAGGTCATCTTCCGGCTTTTACGTTTATCCGGCTTGGCGATACACCAGCGCAGAGCGTCCTTGTCGTTTTCATCACAGCCGCGTACAACAATACGCTTCAAATCACTGTTGAACATGACGTGTACATAAACCACATCTTCCAGCCCGGTGATGCAGGCCCGGTCTGTTCCTGCTGGGGTTCAGATGCTGCGGCCTGTTCGGGTGTGGCGATAGGCTCGGCGGCCTCCGGGGAAATATTCTCCGCAGGGCCAGTATTCAGTTTTTCATCGGCCATTTACGATCCTCCTTGTATTATAAAGTAGTAGTTTATAGCCCCTACCCAAGGGGCGTGTGCTACACTGTAAAGGATGCTGTGGATTGGTTAAATCCTCCTACCGCAA
>QWCH01000331.1_pt1 | contig 86708 bp, 76 predicted proteins | sample 1972671 | NCBI WGS metagenome assembly QWCH01 (sample SAMN09866713, study PRJNA288562) | Human gut metagenome isolate term3_stool, whole genome shotgun sequencing... | isolation source: gut | host: Homo sapiens | place: USA: California
GTGCTTGAAGCTAAAGCTAATTTCCTCCACCTGCATAGCAGGTGGTTTTTTGTTTCGCTCTCTTTCGTTCGCTCAACTCACTTAAGTGGACAATAAAAATCGACCTGCAACTAAGCAGGTCTTTTAGGTTGGAAATTTTCCTTATCTGTATTTGATCTTGGAATTTACAGTTTCTATGTCCTTGCCAAGGCAGTATTTGATGTAAGGAACGAGATAGTCCTTGTCGATTGCCTTTGGACCAAAGATGAGCCTTTGGTACCTTAGTTCATAGTCTGTAAGATAGGTGCCCAAGAATGGGAGTGGGAAATTTGGGTTGTGGTATTTTATTTCCTTGAAATGATCGCGAGATTCGTCTTCATCAAGGTCAACAACTATCCTGTACTCTCCTTCATAGGCATAGGAATCTTTTTTGAAATAGTATGAAATCTTATCGAGTTTTAAGAAAATTTCGTTGTTGAAACTTCTCAAGAGTTGGCTTTTATTTGTTGAATCCTTATTTAAGGTTTCAGAAATTTTTTCTAAGTAGGCCTTGTAATCCACCTTTAGCTTCTTAAGAAGACCATTTATTTCATCAGATTTTTGGTTATAGTTAATGGCCTTGTCACCTATATAAAAGACCTTGACCAATTTGATTTTTTTATCATTTATAATCGATTTTATAAATTCTTTTGAAAACTCAAGAAAAACTCCCTTGGTATCATCTGCATATTGTTTCCACATAGGGAGGCTGTCAGCCATATTGGATGCAGATAGGAGGTAGATTTTGTTGTTTCCGTAGTTGTTTAGGTTGATATAATCTTCGTTGCCATCATTTAAATATTCAAAGACTGCCTTGCCCTCCATAGGATCGTTCATCATCCTTGCATTGGTAAGTCTTAGCTTGTTTCTATAGATTTGATCTATCTCTTCAATATCACCGTCAATAAGGTAGCCTAGGATATCGAGGGAAGTGTAGTGGCCAATTGAAATCCTATTTTCAGCACCCTTAAGCTTTTCGTAGTCAGAAGGTTTTACTGTCAAAAGTTCTACAATCCTGTCTATATCATAAGAAATAGCCTCCTCGTATCGTCTCAAATTATCTTCATCTTGAGGCAAAATCCTATAAAAATTATTAAGTTTTTCAAAAATATTTAGGCTATCTCTAAATTCATATTCTAAAGAAGTCAGGTAGGACTTATAAAAATTTTTGCTCTTTGCTTCACCATTAAAATCAAGATTGCCAAGAGCTTCAAGGGCCTGGGCTATGAATTCGTATATGATATTTAGGTCTGGATATTTTTTTAATTTTTTATTTATAAGGGCGAAGATTTCAAAAATTTTATCGGTCATCTTAAAATCATTTAGGACATTGGCAATTTTTAGGAAGGAAAGGTTGAAACCATCAAATTCCCTGAGAAGTGAGTCCTTGATTATGGTGTGGTAGCCCATATTTTTGTTTTCAAAATAGTCGCTATCTTTTAAGATTAGGTCATTTAAGTCTGTTAGGACTTGCCTGGTATTTTCTTTTCCCAAGGCCTTTAACATATTTAAGTAGTAGGAAGGACTTGAAAAGACAGTGATGTAGGTGTTTAATTTTTTAATTTCCCCGTAATCAACTGATATAAGCCCAGAGCTTTCCCTAAAATCTTCCTTTAATAAGTTATAGGACTTGTATTTGAGGTTGGCTATCTTTCTTGTATCTTCAAAACTTTCTTCTTCCTTATATAATTTGACATCGCCAAGCCTTAGCTTGTCGGTAATCTTATCTCCTTTTAGGTAGGAGACGCGAAACTTGGTTTTAAATTTGTAGTCAATGTCCTTACTCATTTTTAAAAGCAAGTTGTCCTTGTATTTTATTTTTAACTTATTAAGCTTAGCCTTATCTTCATAGAAGGTATAGGATATTCCATTTTCGAGTGATTTTTCCCTTATAGTTAGGTCAGATTGGCCGACAAAAGAAATAAATTCAGTGATTTTAAAAATAGAAATCCCATCTAAGTCTTTAAAAAATCTGGATCTTAATTGGTTTTCCCCTAGGATTTTTCTTAGGAAGTCTTCGTCATAGGAGTATGCCTTGGCATATATAGCTTCCTTGTTTATTTTATTTTCCTTGATATATTCCGCATCGTCTTTAAAAAGATCGACTAGGACTTTGTTTATATTTTCCATCTTAGCTCCGTTCTACTATTACTATACAACAAAATAAAAAAATAATAAAAAAAGCCCGGCTGGGCTTAGTAAATATCAATTGACTGGACAGTGCCATTATGGGCGTTTAGTCTAACGGTGTGTCCGTCACTTGTTTTTAGGTAGTAGATTTTAATTGTGGCTTGCTTGTTGTTCTTATCTTCTATGAGATCTTTGGGGAAGGTTTGTTTAATATCGTAGATAGAATCTTCTAATTTAATTCCCATAACTTCAAAGTCTCTGTTATTATTAATGACAGATGCGGAAAGCTCTTTTATTTGAGCGTTCTCGATTTTTTCTTTGTTTTCACTAAGGTCATAGATGGCTTCTAGGAGGTAAAATTCCCTGTAGACTTCGTTGTTGACTCCATCTGTAAACCAGGTTGGTTTAGGATTATAAGAATCTCCAATCCTTGAAATGGTTGCAACGAGATGGTTATCTTTTTCTTTTAAAGCATAAGTAAAACCATGTTTGGTAAAATCTTTAAGGCTAAGAGGAAATTTATAAAGTTCTCCTTCTATAATGAAGGACGCATCTCTCTTAAATTTTGTGGAATAGCCCTTATCTGGTGTTGTGGTTTCATAGGGATTTTTTGTAGGCTCCAAGGCTTTTTCTGTTGTAAGCAAGATTGGATAGGCAAGGGCCATGATCAAATTTAAGATGCCAATAAGGAGGATGCCGTTTCTAAAATTCTTATTAACCCCATCTACGATGGCAAGGATGGCACCTAGGGTACCAAGGATGGCGCAGAGAATTGAGGCTAATTTGAGGGGCCTATCAAAACCCAAAAAATTTATATATGAATATCTAAAGATAAAACAAAGGGCAAGGACGCTAAGGCCTATTAGCAAGGAGCCTATATAAAATTTTTTCTTATCAATATATCTCATTTGTTTTTCCTCTTGACTTCTGAAATCTTCACTATATTTTACACTTACCTTAAAAAAATTACAAATACGTGATATAATTATAATAGGTAAATGGGTCTACTAAAGATCCTACTTAAATTTGTGCTTAATGAACTTAAGGGGGACATATGTTCGATTTTAAAAAAGCAAAAGAAAGAGTTGATGAGGTAATAAACCCTACCCATTTAATTTATTCGGAGGTATTTTCTGATTCATCTAATAACAATGTGTACATAAAACCAGAAAACCTTCAAAAAACTGGTTCTTTTAAGTTAAGGGGAGCCTATAATAAATTATCAAAACTTGATAAAGAGTCGGCAGATAAGGGAATTATTACAGCTTCTGCCGGCAACCACGCCCAGGGGGTAGCTTTTTCCGCTCAAAAACTTGGCATGAAGGCTGTTATTTGTATGCCAGAGCATACTCCGATGATTAAGGTGGACGGCACTTTAAAATACGGCGCTGAAGTAGTTTTGCATGGGGCAAGCTTTGATGAATGCAAAGACCACGCTCTAAAACTTGCTGAAGAAAAAGGCTATACCTTTATTCCTCCCTTTGATGACCTAGACGTTATCGAAGGCCAGGGCACAATCGGTCTTGAAATTGTAGAAGAGCTTAAGTATGTGGATTATGTTTTAGTGCCAGTTGGTGGTGGTGGCCTTATTTCTGGTGTGGCCAAATGTTTGAAACAAATTTCACCTCTTATTAAGGTGATAGGCGTTGAGCCATATTCTGCAAGGAGCATGAAAGAAGCAGTTAAACAAGGCCACATTGTAACCCTTGATGGGGTTGACACCATCGCTGACGGAACAGCTGTTGCCACAGTTGGCAAGCTAAATTATGAAATCTGCAAGGATAATGTTGACGACTGGATAACAGTAACTGATGAAGAAATCCTTATGGCCTTTATAAAATTAATTGAAAAACATAAATTAATTGCAGAGCCATCTGGTATCCTACCATTAGCAGCTCTTGATAAGCTAAATTTCTTTAATAAAAACGTAGTTTGCGTAGTTTCTGGTGGAAATATCGACATGTCATTCATTTCTCAACTAATTGATAGGGGACTTTATGAAACAGGACGTATCACAAGGATTGAAGTTGAGCTTCCAAATATACCAGGAAAACTTCAAGCACTCTTAACAGAAATTGCCGAAACCAAGGCCAATGTAATTTCAATCGAACACGATGGTTTCAAGGAAGCAAGCAGGTTTAAAAACATAAACGTTGAGCTAACTTTAGAAACAAATGGCAAGGATCATGCAAATAAAATTAGGGAAGTAATAGCCAAGAAGGGATATATAATACATTGATAAAACTAAGCGACTTAGTTAGGAAAATAAAATATTTAGACATTAAGCACGGAGCAGAGTTTAAGATTAGGGCAGTGACCAATAATTCTCAAAAAGTAGAAGATGGATTTATTTTTGTGGCAGTCAAAGGGTCTATTTTTGATGGCCACAAGTATATTGATGAGGCAATAAAAAAGGGTGCCAAGGCAATTGTTCACACAGAGGAAGTGGAATATAAAGAAGGCATTACCTATTTTAAAGTTGCCGATCCTAGGGAGACTTTGGCAGAAATTTCAAACCTAATCACAGGCTTTCCATCAGAGAAATTATCGGTAATCGGTGTTACTGGCACAAATGGCAAGACCACTACATCAAAACTAATCGCCTATCTGATTGAAAAAGTTTTTGGACCTTGTGCCAATATCGGCACTGACGGAGCAAATGTGGGTGGAGAGATAATTGAAACTTCAAACACAACTCCAGATATAACTGAAATTAATCGAATCTTAGAAAAATGTGTTGAAAAGGGAATTAAATATGTAACCCTCGAGGCTTCAAGCCATGGTCTAGTCCAAAAAAGACTTGCTGGAGTTCATTTTAAGGTGGGGATTTTTAACAACCTTTCAACCGAACACCTTGACTACCACAAGACTATGGACGCATATTTTAAGGCAAAGATGATTCTTTTTGAAAATTCTGAAATTACAATTGCAAATATAGATGATCCTTGGGGCAAGAAGGCTGTAGAACTTTTCCCAACCACCCTAAGCTTTGGCAAGGACGAAAAAGCCAACATCAGGGCAACCGACATTAGTAAAACCGACAAGGGGATTTCTTTTAAGATTGATGGCGTGGATTTTTTCATAAGAACAATCGCAGACTTCGAGTTAAATAATTATCTAGCTGCAATATCCACCCTAAAGAGCTTGGGGGCAAGTTTGACAGAGCTAAGCGAAGTAATAACTGATTTTCCAGGAGTAGGCTCTAGGTTTGAATATATAGAAAATGATAAGGGCCTAAATATAATCGTAGACTTTGCCCACACACCAAGGGCCTTTGAGGAAATTTTCAAATCCCTACCTAGGGATAAGAAAAAAATTGCAGTTTTTGGTATCCAGGGGGACAGGAATCCTGAGTTTAGGAACCTAATTGGAAAGACTGTTTCAGATTACGGAATTTATGCAATAGTAACTACAGATGATCCAAAATTTGACACATACGAGAATATTTCAAAGGATATAGTAGTCGGCATGGCAGAAAATTATGGGGCCTACACCCTAATTAAAGACAGGAAAGAGGCCATCGAAGCAGGACTTAGGATGGCAAAGCCAGGTGATTATGTGCTTTTCATGGGCAAGGGCGAGGAAAATTTCATAAAATTACATGGCAATGAAAAAACTCCTTGGAATGAAAAAGCGACTATTAGAGAGACTTTGGAAAAAATATGAAAACTGTGTTGATAGGTGGGGGTGTGGCAGGACTATTTTTTGCCAATCTCTACGATGGCGACCTGATTATTGTTGAAAAAAATGAAGTTGCCGGAAGGAAACTCCTTGCTACAGGCAATGGTAGGTGCAATTTTACTAATTTGAACCTATCGCTTGACAAGTTTAATTCTTCTGGCAAAGATTTTTATAAGGCGGCCCTTAAAAAATATGACAATTTTGATTTGATAAATTTTTTAAATGACCTTGGGATTTTGACAACTTCCCTCCCTTCAGGTAGGTGCTATCCACAAACCTTAAGTGCCAAGACAATTAGGGATATTTTGTACTTAAATGCCAAGGCTAAGTTTATTTTTGAAAGTGAAGTAAGGGATATTGACTTTAAAAACAATCTGGTAATCACTGACAAATCAAAAATTTATTACGACAACTTAGTCATAGCAACTGGTGGGATTACTCTTCCAGGTTCTGGGTCGGATGGAAAATTTTTTGATATCCTAAGGCCATTTCACAAGGTCACAAGGCTAAGTTATGGGATTACAAATTATAAGACAGCAAATCCTCTATCAAAAAAAGCCAAGGGTGTTAGGGTAACTGCAAGGGCACGTCTTTTTGTGGATGGCAAATTTATCGAAGAATCCACCGATGACGTGATTTTCCAAGCCTACGGCCTTACAGGCACAGCCATCCTTGACCTTTCAAACCATATTTCATATGCCTTAACAGATAAAAAAGAAGTCTGGGTTTCTCTAGACCTATTAGTAGCATATCCAGAAGAAAAACTTGCCAGGATTATTAAAAATCTGGCAAGGAAAAATCCAAATAAAACCATTGAAGAAATTTTAATGGGTTTTTTGCACGCAAAACTTATCATAGATGTCCTAAATAGGGTAAAATTAAAAAGTAAGATGAAGGTCGGAGATATGAGTGATGGAATGATTGTGAATCTCATCAGGACAATCAAGGATTTGAGCTTTAAGATTACAGCTATAAATGATGAGGAAAATGCCCAGGTAACAATTGGTGGAATTGATACAGATTTTGTAGATCCTAAGACTTTTGAATCTAAAATCATACCGAACCTTTACTTCATAGGCGAAGTCCTAGATGTGGATGGAGCTTGTGGAGGCTATAATATTCAATGGGCCTATTCGTCAGCAAAGGCGTGTGTAGAAGGCCTATTAGCCAAAAACAGAGAGGAAATAAATGTTAAAAATAAATAGAAAGTTAAGAGAAATGAGAGATAATGGCGAAAGTATCAAGCTTGCAATCATCGGTTGTGGCAAGATGGGTGGTTCACTTATTAGCCAATTATCCAAACTTGACGCTATGGAAGTCAAATTAGTTGTAGATAGGAATCCAAGAAAGGCTATCAAGGCCTTGACTCAAGCTGGAATTTCTGAAGATAAAATAATCTACACAGATGATTATAATGAAGGCTACGAAGTCCTTGAAAAGGGCTATGTAGCAGTATCTACCAACTATAGACTTTCCTATAAATTATTGCAAATAAATGCTGTTGTGGATTGTACAGGAAACCCACCTTTTGGTGCAGTCATAGCTCGTAAAACTATCCAATACCACAAACACATGATAAGTTTTAATGTTGAGTGTGAAGCTACTGTTGGTCCTGTTCTTCACGACATGGCGAAAAAAGCAGGCGTAGTTTATACTGGTATTTTAGGAGATGAACCAGGAGCTATTATGGAACTTGTGGACAATGCTTACGGCATGGGTCTTGAAGTCCTAGTAGCTGCTAAGGGCAAAAATAATCCACTAAATAATTACGCTACCAATGAAGAATTAGAAGCAGAAGCAAATTCTAAAAAATTATCACCAAGGATGTTAACAAGCTTTGTAGATGGGACAAACACCATGATAGAGCTAAACTCTGTATGTAATGCTATAGGATTTTTGCCAGATACCTTTGGTTGCCATGGCATTACCACAAGTCCAGATAAGGTTGTAGAAGACTTTAAATTAAAAAGAGATGGGGGGATTCTAAATTCCTATGGAGTTGTAGATTTTTCTCCAGGCATGGCACCAGGTGTCTTCATAATCGTAACAAGTGATCAGGAAGATGTAAGAGATTTGATGAAATTTTTAGGATTTGGCGATGGTCCAAACTATTTATTATATAGGCCATACCACCTAACAAGTCTAGAAGCGCCTATTACAATTTTCAATGCAGTTGTTGAAAATGAGCCGACTATAGCACCAATCCACGGGCAGGTGGCAGATACTGTAACAATTGCAAAAAGAGATATTAAAAAGGGTGAAAAACTAGAAGGTATCGGCTCAAACAAGGTCTTTGGCAAACTAACTAGCCACGCAAGATCCATAGAAGAAGACCTCCTACCAATAGGACTCATCACCCCAAAAACTGAAGCGATTGTTGATATTCCAAAGGATACTGTAATAGATATGTCCATGGTAAAAATCGACGAAAAGGCAACAATTACAAGACTAAGAAGAAGACAAAATTCAATGAAACTTTAAAATATTCCACAGGCGAAAGCTTGTGGATTTTTTAACATAAATTTTACAATAGATTTACCTATAATAAAAGAAAATTTATTATAATTAAGATAGACAAGTAGGAATTTGGAGGTCTTATGGAGAATTTGATTGAAGTTAGGGGACTTGTCAAAAAATATAAGGAGCTTGTAGCTGTTGACGGACTTGATTTGGACGTTAAAAAGGGTCGTATTTTAGGACTTTTGGGGCCAAATGGGTCGGGCAAGTCTACAACTATTAACTGTATCTTAAGTCTTTTAAAGAAAGACGCTGGCAGTGTGAAAATATATGGCAAGGAAATGAGCCCAGACGCTTATGATATAAAGAAAAAAATCGGGGTGGTTTTCCAAGATGTGGGAGTTTATGATGAGCTAAATGTCTATGAAAACATCGACTATTTTTGTGGTCTTTATATAGGGGATAAAAAGGAAAGAGAAAAGCTAATCAAGAGGACTTTGGACTTGGTTGGCCTGAATGACTTTGTGAAGTTTAAGCCAAAAAAACTTTCAGGTGGTCTTCTAAGAAGGCTAAATATAGCCTGTGGTATTGCCCACAGACCTGATATAATCATCCTCGATGAGCCAACTGTGGCAGTTGATCCCCAATCTAGGAACAATATTTTGGAGGGAATCAAAAAGCTGAATGAGGAAGGCTCCACCATTATTTACACCTCCCACTACATGGATGAGGTCGATTTTCTTTGCGACGACATAGTTATAATTGATAAAGGCAAAGTAATTGCCAAAGGCACTTCAAATGAGCTTAAGGATATGATAGAGATTAGCGAAAAAATTTCCTTTGTGGCTGAATCTTTGACTGATGAGGTTAAAGAAAAGCTTAGAAAAATGGACCATATCATAGATTTTGCCTACAAGGATGACACTTGCAAGATGACTTTTTCTAAAAGTGAGGAAAATCTCTTAAACCTTGTTAGAATCTTAAGCGATAATCAAGTTTCCTATAGGTCTATTATTGTTGAAAAACCAAGTCTAAATGATGTTTTCTTAGACCTTACAGGCAAGGATTTGAGGGACTAGTATGTTTTGGCATTCATTTAAAAATACTTTTAAATTCCTTTTAAGACAAAAGGCCATGGTCTTTTGGGCCTTGGTTTTTCCGATAATTTTGGGAATGTTTTTCAAACTCGCCTTTGGAGGCATAAGTGACAATAACAAATTTGACCCTATAGATATTGGGGTGAGCGAATCTGCCCTTGCTGATCAAAATTTAAAAAATTTCCTAGATAAAATGGAAGAAGAGGATTATTTTAGGATTACTAAGGCAAAAGATGAAGGGATTTTAGATACAAATCCTGATATAAGGGCCTATATAGAATCAAAGGATAAAATTATTACAAAAAAATCTGGCATCCAGGAAACTATTGTGGAGACAATCCTAAATGCCTATGGCCAAAAATCTGAGATTATAACAAGGGCTATGGAGAAAAATCCTCAGACTGATATTTCAAAGCTAATAAATGTTGAAAACCACATCAAAGATGAATCTCGTAAAAATATGGACCCGATTAATGCCTTTTTTTACACTTTGATAGGCATGACTACCATTTACGGCTACATGTGGGGGCTTTACGTTATCTACCAATACGAGGCAAACTTGTCTGTAAATGCCAAGAGAAATGCAGTTGCACCCATAAAAAAATCGGTAAGCCTATCAGCTTCTGTCCTTGTTTCTTGGCTTATAAATTTCATAATCACCCTAGTTTTTATTTTCTACCTTGATAGGGCTCTTGGAGTTGATTTTGGTGGAAGAAAGTCGCTTTTGATATTATTATCTGCGGTTTCATCCCTAACGGGAGTTGCCTTTGGGATTTTTATTGGGGTCTCAAATAAAAAGTCGATTGAATTTAAAATAAATCTAGGCATTGCCATCTCCATGCTAATGAGTTTTCTATCGGGAATGATGATTTCAAGTATGAAAGTCATTATTCAAGAGAATTTCCCAATCCTAGGCAAAATCAATCCTGTTGCTGTGGTTACAGATGCGATTTATTCTTTGTATTATTACGATTCTACAGCTAGGTTTTATGAAAATCTCGATCTTTTAGTGCTTATTAGTGCTGTATTTTTGGCTGGATCTTTGTTTTATATGAGGGGTAAGGAATATGAGAGTCTATAAAAATTATTTTAAAATAGTCATGGCCCATAAGGTCGCCATTATTTTATACACCCTAATTTTTCTTGCCATTCTTAGTTTTTCAACCAAGTCTGATAAGAAGGAATTTTACACAAATGTAAGGCCAGATATCTATGTGAAAGATGAGGCGAAGACTGAACTATCCAAGGGACTTTACGATTATCTGGATAAGAAAGCTGTGATTAAGAAAATGGATGAGTCACTTGTTGAAGATAAACTTTTTTATCAGATAATAAGCGCAAGTCTTGTCATTCCAAAAGATTTTGATCAAACAAGAAAGGTGAATTTTAAACAGGCTCCTGATGATATGTATGGTATGGCTGTTAAAGAGCATGTAAATCAGTACCTAAGCCAGGTTGATTCCTATGAACAAGTTGGGTTTTCTACGAATGAAGCTATTAAATACACAAATAAAGATTTGGCAAAACAGGTCGATGTAAAAATAAAAAGTAAAGTTGATATTTCTGGTGAAGATGATTCGGTATTTTATTTTAATTTCATAAATTACCTCATCCTAGCCCAGGTCCTTTTGATTGTATCAACTATAGTTAGCGTTTATAAAAAGAAAAGTCTAGCTATGAGAAATGCAGTAAGTCCAATGCCAAAGGCAAGGATGAATCTCGAGTTGATTTTAGGCCACATAAGCACAGGCCTTATAGTTTGGGCCCTTTATATTTTGCTATTTGTTATTCTCTACAAATACGATTTTTCTGCCGCCCACATAAATTTAATGATGGTAAATTCTCTGGTTTTCACAATCAGTGTTGTGACTATGGCAGTTTTCATTTCAAGCCTAATATCAAATGAAAACACCATATCAGGAATAATGCAAGTAGTGTCCCTGGGATCATCATTTTTGTGCGGAGCCTTTGTTCCCCAGGCCCTACTTTCAAAAACAGCTCTGACACTTGGGAAAATTTTCCCATCCTATTACTATATTATAAATAACGAGATGGTCTTAGAAAACCCTAACTTTGGGACAATCTTGCCAAATATAGGAATGATGCTAACCTTTTCTTTAGTCTTTATCCTTATAAGTATGGGAATGAAAACAAAAGTAAAGGACAAAATTTCATAAAATATTCCTCGCCTAGGTGCGGGGGATTTTTTTGGGTAAAAATATAATATTAATAGAAATGAGGAAGATATGGTAGAGAAAAAAGAGCTATATTCAAAATATTTAGAAAGAGAAGTGACTTATACTTTTATAGAGGACAGAGGTTCAGATATATTTTTGTATTTTTTTGATGGTGCCAATCTCTATGACAAGAAGGAATCCTTTATGGGAGAAATTTGGGCGCTTGATAAGGCCGTAGAAAAAATTGGACTTAGGGCAAATCTTGTTGGAATATACTGTGCTGAGGGCGAAGAAGGCAGGGCAAGAACAAATGAATATTCGCCTTTTAAAAATTTTACTAATAAAGAAACTAATGCAAAACTAAATCCTAAAGGGATTTTGACTGGTAAATTTATTGTAGAAGAACTACTTCCTCTTGTAGAAAAAAATAAAAAACCCTCATCAAGGCTCATCGGAGGATCTTCAATGGGCGGAATTATGAGCCTATATATGGGAAGTGCTTATCCAGAATATTTTGATAAGGTTCTGGCCATGTCAACTCATTTTATCCTAGAGCCTGTCGGAATGGGCGAGTTTTTAGCAAAATATGATTCCAAAAATAATCAAAAAATATATCTAGATACAGGCACGAAAGAATTTGACGATATAGTCACCCAAAAATCTTATGTTTCTATGTCCCAAATGGCCTATGGATTTTTGAAAGACAAGTTAGATATAAAGTATGTCGTAGACCAAGGGGCTATTCATAATGAAAAATATTGGCAAAAAAGATTGCCAGACGCCTTAAAATATTTATATAAGCTATAGAAAAAGAGCTAGACCTAGTCGGCTTAGCTCTTTGTCTTTATTTTATAGTCCGAATATTTCCCCGCCTAGTTTGGTTTCTTTTGGGTCTATTCCTTCAAAGACTATTTTTTTAACGTCCATTTGGTATTTGATATCTCCCCAAAGGATGCCACCTACAAATTTATCGCTATTTTTAAATAATTTGTAGATTTTTTCTCCGTCTTCTTTTTTAACTTCTTCTATACCATCACCTGCGTTTTGGCCTGCTGAAAATAGCTTGATGTCGCCTAGCATGAGGGTTGAGAATGGTTTTGGTTTCTCGTACAATTTATTATCACCAGTCATGTTTGCGCCGGCAATCTTACCCATTTCCATAGATGCTGTCCAAAGACCTATTGAGAAGTTTCCTATTTGAGCAACGTCGCCTGCAGCGTAGATGTCCTCATTTTCTACTTGTAGGTTTTCGCCAACAAGGATGCCCCTGTCTGTGGCAAGGCCTGAATTTTTAGCAATATCAATATTTGCCCTAACACCTGCTTGGATCATGATAGCATCAGCTTCGATTTCTGTGCCGTCAGTTAGTTTTAGACCACAAACAGCGTCGTCTTTTACTAGGATTTCTTCGCTAAACTTGCCTGTTAGGGTCTTCATGCCCATATCATTTAGGGCTTTTTCTAATTTTTGTGATAGGTCCTTGTCAAGTTGGCGAGCTAGTAGGTAGTCGAAGGCTTCAACTATGGTAATTTCAATACCTAATTGAGAAATTGAGTTTGCTGCTTCAAGGCCTAGGATACCACCACCGATAATTATTAGTTTCTTTTTGTTGGCTAGGTAGGCTTTGAAGTTTTTGAGGTCTTCTGAGCTTCTTATAGCAAATACTCCCTTAGCATCAGCGTTTTTGATAGGTGGCACAAAGGCGCGAGATCCGGTTGCTATTAAAAGCTTGCCGTATTCAAATTCTTCACCATCTTTGCTTATTACTTTTTTATTTTCTTTGTCAATTTTTTCGGCATGGGTGTTTAGTTTTACTTCGATTTTTCTTTCCCCATACCAAGTTTCTTTTTTTACAAGAATTTCTTCATCTGTATAGTCTTTGGCAATTAATTCTGAAAGACGAGTCCTCCAATATGTATGGCCATCTTCATCAGTTAGTATCAAAATAGAGCCTTTGTCGTCGTTTTTTCTGATTTCTTCAGCTGCTGAAAGACCACAGATTCCGTTTCCTATAATTAAATAATCGTACATTTTTTATCCTTCCTGTCTATTAGTTAAGAATATTATATCACTTTGAAAGTCGCTTTCCAATCCTAAAGCCAGCTTTCCTTATTAAGGTATAATGTTTGTATGAGAAAAGCAGGAATTAAGGATATTAAAAAAATAGAAAAAATAATAGATAAGGCTAAAAAATCTTTGAAAAAAGATGGGATTGATCAGTGGCAGATTGAATCAATGAATGAAAAATTTTTGCTAGGGCAAATTGAAACTGGCAAGGCTTATGTTTTTGGAAATGAAGAGGAGATTCTTGCCTATTGTTTTTTGTCAGACGAGAAGGAAGAGGCATATAAGGTTTGGGAAGGTGACTTTGAAGGAAAAAATCCTCTTACAATTCACACATTTGCTGTAGATACTGCCGCCACCCAAAGGGGAATTGCTACAAAATTTTTTATTGCCATCATAAGGCATGCCGAAAAAAATTCTTTCGATGCCCTAAGGATAGATACCCACGAGGATAATTTCAAGATGCGTGGTCTAATCAATAAATTAGGTTTTAGGAAAATTGGGCAAATTTTCATCGACGAGGAAGGGGTAAAAAAGCCTAGGATTTGCTATGAGAGATTGTTATGATAAATGAAAGTCAAAGGATAATTATAGAAAAGGCCAGGACGCCTGCTGCTGTTATTGCAGGGCCAGGCACAGGAAAGACCTATACAATTGTAAAAAAAGTTATTTCTCTGATTAAAAACGAGGGTATAAGTCCCAATAGGATTTTGCTTACTACCTTCACCAAAAAAGCTGCTAGTGAGCTTCAAACTAGGATTATTTCTGAATTCAAAGCCGAGGGGATTAAGACTGAACTTAAGGATATGATGATTGGAAATTTCCACTCTCTTGCTCTTGATTTTCTTGAAAAATACCCATCGCTTGATAGGCCTTTTTTGGATTCCAAGGTAATTGACCAAGTCCTTGAGGGATACTTGATAGAAAAAAATCTGGCACGTTATAAAAATATCGAAGACTATGAAAAATACATCACCTATAACCACTCCTGGTCCATCAAGGGAATTTATGAGGAAATTACCAACAAGCTTATGGATGTGGACAAGCTTTTAAAGTCTGAAAATCCAAGGGAAGTCTTCGCTGGAAAAATTTTTAAAACTCACGAAAGGCTCCTTAAAGAAAACAACCTAATTAATTTCCAGATGATCCTGAGGGATTTTTACCTGCTTCTAAAAGACCCTGTAAGGGGAGAGGAAATTCGTAAAGGCATTGATTTTGTAATTGTTGACGAATACCAAGATACAAATTATATCCAACAGGAAATTGCCTTTAACCTGGTGAGAGATAAGGAAATCATGGTTTTTGGCGATGATGACCAGTCCCTATATTCTTTTAGGGGGGCAGATCCTAGAAACCTTACAGAATTTTCTGATAATTTTTTCAAAAAGAAGGGTCACAAGGCCTACACCTATAAACTCGACATAAATTATAGGTCCAACCAAGCTATTATAGAAAAGTCATTGAAGTGGCTTGATAACAAAGATTATGCTGGTGAAAATAAAAAGACTTTGAGGTCTGTCGACAAGGAAAAAAATCCAAACACAATCGTAAGGGCTAGGGCAAATGAATTACAAAACCTTGCAACAATAATAAGGATTTTAAAACAGGATATAAATCTCGGCCAGATTGCCTTTTTATTCCCGTCTTTAAACCACGCTTATGTGTCAAAACTTCAAGCTTATTTTGAAAAGGCTGGCATCAGGGTTTTGAATAAAAAATCTTCTGAATTTTTTAGGAGAGATGAGATAAGGGGTTTTATTTACCTTATCATGAACCTTGCTGAAATTAAAACTTTCTATGAGGACCCATCCACAATTTATGGAGCCTTTGCAAAAAATAAGGCCAAGTATAAAAATTATTTATATTATTTGACCAGGGATGAGATTTTCAAGGGAGATAAGGAAATCCAAAATTTTATAGCTAGTGAAAAGGAAAATAATCTTCCCCTAACAAGTTTGCTTTATAAGGCGATGGGCCTTGAATATTTTAGGAAATTTTTAATAATGGATGAAGAAGACCTTGATGGTGCAAGGGTACTTGGCAATATTTCAACGATGATAAACCTAGCCAAGGACTTTGATGAAATTTTTAAAAATGAAAATCCTAAGGACCACTATAAGGAATTTATAAATTCTTATTTAGAATACCTCTTTGTTTCAAGAGCTATAGAAGAATATGCAAATATTGACAGTCACAAGGATGCAGTTAACTTTATGACCATCCACCAGGCCAAGGGATTAGAGTTTGAAGTTGTCTTTATATCTGGTCTTTATGATTCTCCAAAACCAGCCAAACCAGGATTTTTAGAAAAGCCTGACCCAAATGATTTTTCTTATGTAAAAGATTTTTATAGGAAGTATTATACAGGTTTTACCAGGGCAAAAAATCTCTTGGTCCTCCTTGATAATAGTGAAGATTATAAGCTAAGTAAGTTCTCTGAATCTTTCCCAAGAACCTCTCTCCTAAAGAGCCTTGCCTTTGAAAGGAGCGAGGAAAAGAAGGAAAAGAAAGTCCTTGCCTACACTACAGACATAGAAGTCTTTAAGACTTGCTCTTTAAAATATAGGTTTGTAAGAAAACTTAATTTTAGGTCGCTAAACACAAGGGCTCTAAGCTTTGGTACCAACACTCACAAGCTTGCAGAATACTATGCGCTCTTGCCGAAAGATAAAGCAAAGCTTTTAGATTTTCTAGAAAAAAATCCTGAATATCAGGAACCTATCGAAAATTTTATCAAGAGAGATTTTAAAATCACAGGTGTTGAGACAAATTATAAACTCGATAGAAATTTTTACATCCTCCAAGGTAAGGTCGATATAAGTCTTGAGGATGGGTCAATCCTAGATATAAAAACTGGATCCTATAATGAAGATTTTATCTCAGCCTACAAGGGCCAACTTATGACCTACCGTCATTTAATTTTAGGCAACCACCATCCTTTAAATAAAATGTACTTATATTTTATTGAAGAAGACAGGCTCATAGAAATCGAAGTAACAGACTTTGATATCAATGAAATTGACAAAATTGCAAGGATGATTGATAGAAACATTGGCTACAGGCGAACTGACGATGTCGAAGCCTGCAAATTTTGCCAGATGAAATATTTTTGCAAGAGAAATTGAAAGTCATCTACTATGTAATACAATATAGATAGGAGGGCCTATGATAGATACACAAATGTTAAAGGGGCTTATTGACGGAATAATCCTCCATATAATTAAAAACAAGGAAACTTATGGCTACGAAATCATAGAAGAACTTAAGTTAAATGGGTTTTACAATATGACAGAAGGCACAGTTTATCCAATACTCACCAGGCTAATCAAAAAGGGGTTAATCTTGGGTATTTTTAAGGAATCGACCAAGGGCCCTAAGAGAAAATATTATTATATTACTGACAAGGGCAGGGATTATTTGAAAGGTTTTTACAAGTCCTATGAGAGTCTAAAGGCTGCCATGGACAATGTTTTAGAAAAGGGAAATAAATGAGAGTAGATAAGATGATAGGCAATACTGGTCTTGATACCAGAAAAAATATAAAAAGAAATGCCAAAAAAGGGGCACTTGTAATAAATGGTGAAATCGTAAAAGATTCTTCAGTCAAGGTCGATCCCTTAGTTGATGAAGTATTTTACATGGGCCACTTTGTAGAATATATAGAAAATCTATATCTAATCCTAAACAAGCCGGCTGGAGTTTTATCTGCCACCCAAGATGCAGAAGAAACAGTGATTGACCTCTTAGATGATTTTTATACAAATTATGACCTATCTATAGCTGGAAGACTTGATAAGGACACAACAGGTCTAATAATTTTGTCAACAGACGGTAAATTTATCCACAAGATAACCAGCCCAAACTCACATATTACAAAAACCTATGAGGTCAAAACCCGCGATCCTATCGCAGAAAATTTGGTAGAAGAATTTAAAAAGGGAGTCTACATCAAAGAAGACGATTACACAGCAAGGCCTGCAGAATTAAAAATAACAGGCGAAAGGGAAGCTATTGTCAAAGTCACAGAAGGCAAATACCACTTAGTAAAGAGACTATTTTCTAATCTTGGAAATGAGGTAGTGGGCTTAAAGAGAACTGCTATTGGCAAACTTGTTTTAGATCCATATCTAAAAGAAGGAGACTACAGAGACCTAACTGAAGCCGAACTAGAACTTTTTGATTTTTAAAATTTGATTTATGAAAACACTTGCAAAAATTGCCTGAGTGTGATAACATAAATTTGTATTATTAATATTTAGAGAAGCGGGCTTGATTAATTTTGGGCTCGTTTTATGCGTTTGGGGAGGGATATGTTGAATATTAGAGAAATCTTGTATGAAAATCCAGTGATTATGGCGATTAAAGATGGTAAAGACTTGAGGGAATGCCTGAAGGAAGAGTATATAGATAACAAGGTTGTTTTTGTACTCTTTGGAAACATAGAAACAATTCCTACCATAGTTAAGAAATTAAAAAATAAGGATAAAATTGTTTTTGTTCATGAAAACCTAGTAGAAGGATTGTCGTCTTCACACTATTCTCCTAACTTTATCAAAAAATATACGGACGCTGATGGTATTATTACAACTAGGGCACAAAATATTTACGAAGCAAGGAGGCTGGGTCTTAGCACAGTCTTTAGGTTTTTTATACTTGATAGCCTTTCTTATGAGAGTATCAAGGAGACAATAAAGAGCACTTCTGCTGATCTATTTGAGGTTTTGCCAGGCATTATGCCCCAGATTATAGGGGAAATTGCAAGTTGGAGCCAGGTGCCACTAATAGCGGGGGGTCTTATTAGAGATAAGGCAGATGCTATGGGGGCGATAGGTGCAGGAGCAATTGGAGTTTCATCATCAAATACAAAAATTTGGAAAATGTGAGGATCAATTATGACTAAATACATAATGGCATTAGATGCCGGAACAACAAGCAATAGAGCGATAATTTTTAATAAAAAGGGCGAGATTATGTCAGTTGCCCAAAAAGAATTCACACAATTTTTCCCTCATCCAGGTTGGGTAGAACATGATGCGACAGAAATCTGGTCAACTCAATTGGGTGTGTGCACAGAAGCTATGGCAAAACTTGGTCTTACAGCTTGTGATATAGAGGCTATTGGTATTACCAACCAAAGAGAAACTACCATAGTTTGGGAAAAAGCCACCGGCAAGCCTGTTTGCAATGCTATTGTTTGGCAGTGTAGGAGAACAGCTGATATGGCAGATAAACTTGTTGCTGACGGCCATAGAGGACTTATCCAAGATAAGACAGGACTTGTTGTAGACCCATATTTTTCTGCGACAAAGATTAGGTGGATTCTTGATAATATAGAAAATGGTCAAGAGAGGGCTGAAAATGGTGAGCTTTTGTTTGGTACCGTTGATACTTGGTTGGTTTATAATTTGACCCGCGGCAAGGTACACGTAACAGACTATTCAAATGCTTCAAGAACAATGATTTTTAATATCCATACCTTAGAGTGGGATGATGAACTTTTACAAATGTTAAATATTCCAAAATGTATGCTTCCAGATGTTAAACCATCTTCTTATGTTTATGGAACAACCTTCCCTGGCTACTTTGATGGAGAAATCAAAATCGCAGGTATAGCTGGTGACCAACAAGCAGCCTTATTTGGGCAAACTTGTTTTGAAAAGGGAGATGCCAAAAATACTTACGGTACAGGTGCCTTCCTCCTAATGAATACTGGCAAAGAGGCTGTTAAGTCAGAAAACGGACTTGTCACAACAATTGCATGGGGCCTTGAGGAAGGAAAGGTTGACTACGCTCTTGAAGGTTCAATTTTCGTTGCAGGCTCTGCCATCCAATGGCTAAGAGATCAACTAAGGATAGTTGATGCTGCTGATGATACAGAATATATGGCAACAAAGGTCAATGATACTAATGGGTGTTATGTAGTTCCTGCCTTCACAGGTCTGGGTGCCCCATATTGGGACCCATATGCTAGGGGCTCTATCGTCGGTCTAACTCGAGGCACAAATAAATACCACATAGTAAGGGCGACCCTAGAATCCCTTGCCTATCTAACAAATGATGTACTAGCGTCAATGGAAAGAGATGCAGGACATCCACTTCATGAGCTAAAAGTAGACGGTGGTGCAAGTGCAAATAACTTTTTGATGCAATTTCAAGCTGACATGATCCAAAGCAAGGTAGAAAGACCAAAAACATTAGAAACAACAGCCTTGGGCGCATCTTATCTGGCAGGTCTTGCCACTGGATTTTACAAAGATAAGGACGAAATTAAAGCCTACAGACTTGTAGATAAAACTTTTGAGCCATCTATTTCTAGGGACGAAAGAGATAAGAAAGATAGAAATTGGCAAAGAGCCATTGCTAGGTCTTTTGACTGGGCTAAGCACTACGAAGAATAGTATTGATTGAAAATTAAATTCATAGTATAATTAAGATAAGTAAATAATAATAGAGATAAGCGAGTAAAAGTGACCCTACTTTTGTTCGCTTTTTTTTATTTTACATAAGGAGTTAAAATGTTTGATGTAATAATAATTGGTGGAGGGGTTATAGGAGCTTCAGTAGCAGCCCATCTTTCAAAGAAAAAGGGAAGATTTTTATTACTTGAAAAAAACGAAGACGTTTGTACAGAAACAAGTAAGGCGAATTCTGGTATCTGCCATGGTGGTTACGATGCAGAGCCGGGAAGCTTAAAGGCAAAATTTAATGTCGAGGGTAACCACATGATGGATGAGGAAAGCAAGCTTTTTGCCTTCCCTTATAAAAAAATTGGCACCCTTGTTTTATGCCACGATGAAAAAGATATGCCAAACCTTCAAAAACTATACGATTACGGTATAGCAAATGGGGTTACTGGCATGAAAATTTTAAATAGGGAAGAGACCTTAGCCCTTGAGAAAAATATTACAGACGATGTGGTTGCCTCTTTATATTGTGCAGAGGCTGGAATTTTAGACCCGTTTTTGATGACTATTGCCTATGCCGAAGTTTCAAATATAAATGGTGTGGACTATAAGTTTAATACTAAGGTAGAGAAAATTGAGAAAAAAGACGACCACTGGATCCTACATACCAATGATGGAGACTTTGAAACAAAGGCTGTGATTAACTGCGCAGGTGTATATTCAGATGAGCTCCACAATCAAATATCTGATAAAAAATACGAAATCAAAGCCAGACGTGGGGAATATTTGCTCTTAGATAAGGAGACAGCAGGTTTTGTAAACCATGTTATGTTTAACCTCCCTTCTGATAAGGGCAAGGGCATCCTTGTAAGTCCAACTATTGATAACAACACCCTTGTTGGACCTACTTCAGACTTTGTTGACGATAAAAATGACAGAAGATCAACAAGAGAAAGACTTGAAGAAGTTGTAGAAAAATCAAACCACACTGTAAAAAACGTGCCAGTTAGGATGGTAATTACATCTTTTTCTGGAAACAGAGCCCACGAAGTTGGTGGTGACTTCATTCTTGAAGAAAGCAAGGATGGCTTCTTTGACTGCGTTGGTATAGAATCTCCTGGACTTACTTCATCTCCAGCTATCGGAAAATATATGGCAGAGCTTGTGGCTGATAAATACGACTTTGCTGATAATAAAGAATTTACCTACGACAGACATCCTATTCCAAAAACAAGTGAAATGAGCCTTGAAGAACATTCAGCCTTGATTAAGAAAAATAAACTCTACGGCAAAATCATTTGCAGGTGTGAATCTGTTACCGAGGGAGAAATCGTAGATGCAATCAATAGGCCACTTGGAGCAAGGACTGTAGATGGTATTAAAAGACGTGTTAGGGCAAGCGCTGGCAGGTGCCAGGGTGGATTCTGTTTGCCACATTTAATGGAAATCTTAGCCCGCGAACTCGGCGAAGATATGTCAGAAGTTGTTAAAAACTCAAAAGATTCTTACTATGTAGACGGAAGAGTGAAGTAGGAGAAAGAGATGAAAAATTATGATTTAGTAGTAGTAGGTGGCGGTCCTGCAGGACTTGCAGCAGCAGCCAAGGCCTATGATTGTGGTATAAAAAACGTCTTGATTGTTGAAAGAGATAAAAAACTTGGAGGCATCCTCAACCAATGTATCCACAATGGTTTTGGCCTTCACAGGTTTAAGGAAGAATTAACTGGTCCAGAATATGCGGGAAGGTTTGAAGACGAAGTAGCTAAACGCGATATAGACGTGATGATAAATACAATTGTTGTTGACTTTAGTTCTGATAAGACCCTCACCCTTATGAACGAAGAAAATGGAATGTTTCAAATTAGACCTAAGGCAGTAATTCTTGCCATGGGTTGCAGGGAAAGACCAAGAGGAGCCCTAAACATTCCAGGAAGCCGTCCAGCAGGTGTATATTCAGCAGGTACTGCTCAAAAATTAGTCAATATTGATGGCTTTATGCCTGGCAAAAAAATCGTAATCTTAGGTTCTGGAGACATCGGTCTAATAATGGCAAGACGTATGACCCTAGAGGGTGCAGAAGTAAAATGTGTTGCAGAAATCATGCCATATTCTGGAGGCCTAAAGAGAAATATTGTCCAATGCCTAAATGACTTTGATATTCCACTTTATTTTTCAACAACAATTTCAGATATAGAAGGAACTGACAGGGTAAAGGGAGTTTACCTATCCAAGGTAGACGAAAACATGAAAGTTATTCCAGGCACAGAAAAATATGTAGAATGCGATGCTATTCTACTTTCAGTAGGCCTTATTCCTGAAAATGAACTCAGTAGGGATGCTCAAATCAAAATGGATCCTAGAACCAAGGGAGCAGAAGTATCTGACAGGATGATGACCTCAATAGATGGTGTATTTGCAGCAGGCAACGTCCTTCACGTTCACGACCTAGTTGACTATGTAACAGAAGAAAGTGAACTTGCTGGAGAAAATGCCGCAGCCTATATCAAAGATGAATTTAATTCGGATAATGAAAAGAAAATCCACCTCACACCAGGCAATGGCGTAACCTATACAGTACCTCAGTACATAGCTCCTGGCTCAATGAGAGATGAAGTTGTAATTAGGTTTAGGGTAAATAATATCTATCAAAAATCAAGGCTAGTCCTTGAAGTGGATGGCAAGGAAGTTGCCCAAAAGAGAAAGATAGTCTTTGCTCCAGGTGAGATGGAGGACTTAGTTCTTAAGAAAAGCGATTTGAATGAAAATAGCGAAAAAATAGAAGTGAGGTTGGAGAGCTTATGATTAAAGAATTAACTTGTATAAATTGCCCTCTAGGATGTACAGTAAGCGTTACAGTAGAAGATGGACAAATCACAAATATAACTGGCAACACCTGCAAGAGAGGCGAAATTTATGCTAAAAATGAGCTAACAAATCCAGTTAGGACAGTGACATCAACAGCCAGGGTGGACGGTGCAAAGGAGTACCTTGTATCTGTTAAAACCGAACAGGCTGTCCCAAAGGGAAAAATAATGGAAGTCATGAAAGAAATAAACAAGGCCCATATAAGTGCACCAGTAAAAATTGGCGACTGCCTCATAGAAAATGTGGCAGGCACTGGAGTTAGGGTAATAGCAACATCAAAGGCAAGTTAGGTTTATTTTGCCAAAGCCTTCATAAATAGAAAATAATTTTAGTATAATCCTTAAAAACCACCAACAAACATGTTGGTGGTTTTTTTAGTCGGAAATTTCCTTGATAAATTTGTTGATATCGGCCTTATTGATCCTGCTAATGCCTGAGTGTTCGCTATCAAAGAGGTCGGATTTAATTTTTGCTCCGACTTCATCTTCCATGACCTCGATTACTCTTTTCCTACAAAAAGTCCCTTGGCAAAAGCCCATGCCAGCCCTTGTCCTTCTTTTTATAGAATCGAAACTATTGCAGGCAAGGCCACGATTCATGGCATCTCTGATGGTTTTTTCGCTAACTTGTTCGCACCTACAAACAAGTCTTTCAGGATTTCCAAGAGGTAGGTCTACTTTTTTGATGACCTTATTAAAGTCTTCTAGGTCCTTGTATTCTATAATTGGCTTCCTATGAGGATTGTAGGAAGGATCATCCATCAAATTTAGTCCTAAATTTCTTAAAATTTCTTCTACCATTTTTGCAATAGCAGGAGATGAAGTTATGCCTGGTGATTGGATACCAACCACATTTATAAAGCCATTTGTCTTTGTGTTTTCTATAATAAAATCACCTGTCGATGATGCAGGGCGAAGGCCTGCGAAAGACCTGATAAATTCTTTGAGGTTTATCACGTCATCCTTAACTGATTTTTGAGCAAGTCTATAAATCTCAGCCAATCTTTCTATGTGGGTACCCTTATCTATTACTTCATCGTCGATGGCATCTGGGCCTAGGAGGAGGTTGTTGTGGTAGGTTCTTGTGACAAGTATGCCCTTGGATTTTGGACTTGGGGTTTGAAAGAGGACATGGTTAATCCTTGCCCCAGTGCCTTTTTGCATAAGGAGGTATTCACCACTCCTTGGGTGAATGGTGAAATTTGTTTCTGTAATCATTTGGGAAATTTTTGCACCTTCGAGGCCTGAAGCATTAATTATGTATTTGCCTTCAAAAGTATTACCATCTTCGGTTGTAAGGGTGAAGATTGGTCCATTTTTTTCTATATTTGTAACCTTACTTTCAAGTTTAAGCTCTACTCCATTAGAAACTGCATTTTCCATAAGAGCAATTACGTATTCATAGGGCGAACAAACGCCAGCACCCTTGCAATATAGGGCAGATGTGGCTTTGTCTGACACCTTAGGTTCGATTTCTCTTAGCCTGGCTTGGTCGATTATCTCTAGATCATCTAGGCCGTTTTCAAGGCCCATGGCCATTAGCTTTTGAAGTTCTTTTTCATCTTCTTTGTCAAAGGCCAAAACGAGCGAACCATTTTCTAAAAAACCAAAATTTAATTCTTCATTTAGTTTTTTAAATTCCCTCCTGCCTTCATAACATATTCTGCCCCTAAGTTCGGAATGGGGCTCAGCGTAGCCGCCGTGGATTATGGCAGAATTTGCCTTAGAAGCACCCATAGATACATCATTTTCTTTTTCAAGTACGAGAATATTCAGCTTGTAACGAGATAGGTTTCTGGCTATACTAGCTCCTGTGACTCCAGCACCGATAATTATAAGATCATACATAAATAATCCTTTCTGCAAAGACTTTTAATTTATTAGTCGAATTTTTATTTTAGACAAAAAGAGAGCGGGTAAATATATCCGCTCTTTCACTCTTATCTAAGGTAAACCTTTTTTTATTATAGCATGAATTATTTATTTTTTCAATTTTGTCAGGTCTTGGTCTTAGCAAGTATTATTTATAAAGATTTTAGAAAAAAACTTTATATTAAATTTGCAAGAGATTTTCTTTTATTAGTTTATATTTTCACTTTTAAAAGTATATTATATATAGTATGCAAAGGGAGAATTAATATGAGATGTGAGCATTGCGGTGCGAGTATAGATCAGGCTAGCAACTTTTGTCCAGTTTGTGGCAGCAAAATAGAGAACAAAGGACCGGCCGAGGAAGCTATAGAAAAAAATACAAGCCCTAAGAAGAGTCTTTCTGATCTTCTTAATTTTAAATTAATTAAAAATAAAATAGACCCTAAAGACCATGCAAATTCTAATGAAAGTGTTGGAGGCGATGCCAAAGAAAATAAGGCATCTAAGGATGGCGAATTAGATAATTTTGATTTAAATCAAAACCTAAAACCTTCAAATAATTCCGATGAAAATCAGACCAAGGAAGAAAATCCAGAAGAAGATTTATTTAGTCTTGACCCTCAAGATAGGATGGATAAGGAAAGTAGGAGGTTTAAAAACCTCGGCGAAAAGTCTTCCCCTTACAATCAAAGGTCTGTCATAGAAGAAGTCCAGGCTAAGGTTTCCTTAAACCAAGCTAGAAAAAATGGGGACGAAGATTATTATATAGATGATTATAAAGAAACCATTTTAAATAAAAACCTTGAAGAAAAGTTAGACAGGCTTATAGGCGATGGTGAAGATGACCTGGCGAATATGACTATTTCTGCTGGGATTAGAAAAATCCAAGCTAGGAATAAAAAGATAAGCAGGGAAAATTTCATCAAGGACAATGGTGATCAAATCCTAAGAAATGCTAATCCAAAACAAAGGACACCTGCTGTAAGGGAAGCTGATAAGAAGGCTGATGATACAGAAAGCTCACAAGAAAAGGTTCAGGCAAACCCACTAAATGATTTTCAAAAGAAATATCTCACTAGCAGAAATCTTTTGCTAGGACTGATTGGCGTTTTGATAGCCGTAATTCTCGGCACCCTATATGTAAAGATGAATAAGACTACTGACATTACAATCCCACTTAGCGATTATATTACCATAAGTTATGAGGGAGAAAATGGAAGTGCTGTGCCAAAGGCAAGTATAGATACTGATAAATTGATTCAAGCCTATGGCAAGGACATCAAATACAATTCAAGGAATAATAATAAAGATTCTTATGAGTCGCCTGCTCAGGAATTTGCAGCTGACCTAAAAGATAATGTTGTTTTCCAATATTCTAAGGATAGTGGCTTGTCAAATGGTGACGAGATAACAGTCATGGCTAATCTTGATAATATCAAGATTTCAGATAAGTACAATGTCTTAATTACAAATGCATCCAAGGCTGTGATTATCGATGGCATATCAAGTGACGACTTTACAGATCCATTCAAATACATCAATGTAAAATTTGAAGGCGAGAGTCCAAACATGACCCTAACAGCAAGTCTAACTGATGATGCTCCTGAATTTATGCACGCAGTTGACATTATTCCAGCAAAGACAAACGGCATTAAAGAGGGTGAAGATATAGCAGTTAGCCTAAACTTTAACGAGGAAGAATTCAAGAATAATTACAATGTGAGTCTATCCCCAACCAGCAAAAACTTTACAGCCAAAACTGGTGATGGTGATTCAACAAGTGAGGGGGATTCTGAATATATTAAGACTACAGCCCACCTTAATAGCGATTTATTAGGCCAATTGAAATATAATGCTGGCAAATTAATTAAGCAAACTATCTTGTATAAAAATATAATTAACGTTGATAATATTGAATACCTTGGCTCTTTCACAGGCTTTAAGGATGATGGTAGTGGCGATGTGAAAAATAAAGTATATCTCATTTACGAAGTAACAACATCTGAAAAATTACCAGAAACAAACTTCCAATCAAGCTTTAAATATTACACCTTTGTAGAATACCAAAATGTCAAAAAAGCTATGGATGCTGATGGTAAGTTCTACAGTCAAGGGCCGGTTACAACTGATAATCAAATCTTCCATAAGTTCTTTGTGGAGAGCGACTATAAATATTACCAAATCGAATACCAAGGATTTGGATTTATAGATAAGGCTCTTGCAAATGTTGGCAGTGGTCTTGAGGGTCTAACTATGACCGAAGATAACAAGACCAATATAAAAGACCACTTTGCTACATCCGACGGAGTTGTTGGAGAATATGAGGCAGATGGTAGGAGATTATCTCTAAGAGCAGATGGTAGCCTAACCTATCAAACAGACAAGGCAGTTCACCTAGGCTCTTATAGCGCAAATGGCAATGAAGTATCTGCCACAATCAAGGGAGTAAATGTTGATACTCCGATTATATTAAAATTTGAAGGCGGTAGCCTCAAGGCTGAAAGTCAAGGAGAATTTGACTCAATAAGCTTTAACAAAATAGAAAATTTTTAAAATAAGGGGCCTGGTGGCAAGTGAAATCAACCCATAATCATCAAAATTTGGTGGTGAGGCTTTCACGAAACCAGGTCTTTTTTGTAAGGAAAAGAAAGAGGAACATATGTTAGAAAACAAAGAAAAAAAATCGACTTATTACGAAGCCTATCCAGAATCTTTTATAGACTCAAACTCAGATGGCATTGGCGACCTAGAGGGTCTTAGGAGTAAGCTTACAATCATATCCCAACTTGGGGCAAACTACGTCTTGATCAACCAAGTTTTCAAAGAAAATTCTGGCAAGGTTGATTACTATAAAATCAAAGAAGATTTGGGAGATATAGAAGATATAAAGGCTATTTGTGAAAAAGGAAAATATATAAGAATTAAAATTCTTTTGGACTTTGATTGCAAAGACCTCCTAGCATCCTATGGGGATGACTTAAAAGAAAGATTAATAGACCTTATAAAATATTGGAAAGAAACTGGGATTAAGGGCATCAGAATTAAAAACTTAGATTGCCTATTTGAGAAAAATGAAAATGACGCAAAAGAATTAATTGCAGCAATCAAGGAACTAACAGATGAGCTTGAATTAATATTTATAGGTGGCTTTGATAATCCAGACTTGGTAAAGGATGACATGGTAGATATGGCCTATTTTTCAAAAGCTAACAGTCTTGTAAAAGAGCCTAACTCCTACAAGGAATTTTATAACTTCATAGATCGAGTTCAAAAATTAAGCGAAAAAATACCGGCAGGCATGGATTTGGACAACTTTGCAAGTCCAAGATTATTAGAAAAAATTTTAGACCATGACGAAGAAGTTAGACCCCTATCAGAAGCTCTAGCCACAATGCTCTTTAGCCTAAAAACTATTCCTTTTATTTACCAAGGCACTGAAATCGAAGCCAAAAGCGAATATGAAGTAGACATGGACGGTATAAATGATGAGAAAATCAAAGCGATTTATAACTTATACCTAAAAGATGGTCTAGATTCGGAAGAAGCCTTCAATAAAATAAAAAGAGAGACCAACTTCTCAGCCAAAATTCCCCTAAGATGGGATAACTCCATCCTTGGAAGATTTTCCGAAGTGAAAAATTACTATGGAACAATGATCCACTATGACAACAACTACAAGGATTACCTAAAACATGGCGACTCATTTTTCTTCTACATGTATAACATAATCATGCTAAGAAAAAAAGAATCAACCTTTGGCCTAGGAGACTATGAACTCCTATCAATAGACGAAACAGTCTACGCCTACAAGAGAACCTACAAAGACAAAGCCTTTGTAGTCCTAATAAATTTAAGCGATGACTTCTATGAGCTAGACGAAAAAATCACCGAGCTCATAAAGGATGGAAAGGTAATTCAAAACAACAACCCAGACTATGACCCAGAAATCCTAGACGCTTACCAAGCTGTAATTGTTGAATTGTAGAGCATACGAAAAATATAAATCCAACCCAGACATTTTGAGAAGGGTTGGATTTTTTTGAAAAAAAGATAAAACCAAAATTTAAGCTAAGTTGTTATATATAAAATATATAAATGTTGGAGGCAACAAAAAGCAACCGTAATGGTTGCAAATTTTTATAAAAGTTCTTAATTTTCAGGCAATAAAAAAACAACCCAATGGTTGTAATTTAATGGTCGGACGAAAGGATTCGAACCCTCGAGCCTCACCTTCTCAAAGCCGAAGAGATTCTAACAAAAAAAGCAACTACTATGAGTTGCAAATTTTTATAAAAGTTCTTAATTTTCAGGCAATAAAAAAACAACCCAATGGTTGTAATTTAATGGTCGGACGAAAGGATTCAAACCTTCGAGCCTCACCTTCTCAAAGCCGAAGAGATTCCAACAAAAAAAGCAACTACTATGAGTTGCTTGTTCTGTATAAAAAGTTTCTTAATTTTTAGGAAAATAAAAAAAGCAACTGATGTTGCTAATTTAAATGGTCGGACGAAAACACGTTTGCTTCGCAAACTTCTCCGCGCTCTCGCGCTAGTTTTCGGTTAAATACCCCAAATCAAGGGGTATTTAACGGTGAAAGGATTCGAACCTTCGAGCCTCACCTTCTCAAAGCCGAAGAGATTCCAACAAAAAAAGCAACTACTATGAGTTGCTGATTTGTATAAAAGCTATTAATTTTTTAGGACAATAAAAAAACAACCTAGTTGGTTGTTAATCTATGGTCGGACGAAAGGATTCGAACCTTCGAGCCTCATCTTCTCAAAGCCGAAGAGATTCCAACAAAAAAAGCAACTACTATGAGTTGCTGATTTGTATAAAAGCTATTAATTTTTTAGGACAATAAAAAACAACCTAGTTGGTTGTTAATTTATGGTCGGGGTGAAAGGATTCGAACCTTCGACCTCATGTTCCCAAAACACGCGCGCTACCAAGCTGCGCCACACCCCGTCGTTACTGACTATTTTAATATACTATATTAAAAATCCTTTGTCAAATTTTTACTCGATTTTATTTGAAATTCTTTTTTGTTTTTAGGATTCTTTTTTTAAAAGTCTATTAGTATAATACCACATTTGCTTTATTTTGTAAAATCTATGTGTCGATTCCTTGTAAGTCAAGCTTAAAAGATTATAATGATATTAGACAGGAAGGGAGTTTTATGGATACTCTTAATGAAGTAAAAAAAATTATTAATGATTCTAACAATATAGTCTTTTTTGGAGGTGCTGGGGTTTCTACTGCTTCTGGCTTGCCTGATTTTAGGTCTGCGACTGGTCTTTATAATAGGAAGAACGATTCTAAGTATTCTCCAGAATATATGCTAAGCCATGAATTTTTCATTAACCATCCTGATGAGTTTATGACCTATTGCAAGGAAAACTTGATGCTTGATGGGATTAAGCCAAATAAGGCTCATTACGCCTTGGCAAAGCTAGAAAAGATGGGAAAACTTAAGGCTGTAATTACTCAAAATGTTGATAGTCTTCACCAAGAGGCAGGCAGCAAAAATGTTATCGAGCTTCATGGAAATTTGAGGGATTATTATTGTGTGAACTGTCATAAGAATTTTGATCTTGCTTATGTGAAAAAATTCCCAGCCGAGGCGCATTGTGATGAGTGTGGTGGTATTGTAAGACCTGATATTGTTCTTTATGGTGAGGGACTTGATCAAGATAATATCTCTTATGCAGTTAATCTTATTGCCCAGGCTGATGTTTTGATTGTCGGTGGCACTAGCCTTGTGGTTTATCCAGCGGCTGGGCTTATAGATTTTTATAGGGGTAATAAATTAGTTTTGATTAATAAGGAGACTACTCCACGTGATGGAATAGCAGATTATGTTATTAAGGGCGATATTGCAGATATTATGGATAGGTTAGTAGGTGATTAGGTGCAAAAAAAATACGGTATTGATGAGTACGGAATATTTTTAGTTTGGATCGCTATTGTTGCGGTTGTTGTGGCTTATTTTATGAAGTCTACAGTTTTGAATGGCATTTCTTCTTTTATTGTAATTTATGCCATTTATAGGACTATGTCTACAAATATTCTTAAAAGAAGTCAAGAAAATCAAATTTTTGTTGAAAATGTTATTGATCCTGTTAAAAATATTTTCAATAAAGATAAAACCAAGCAAGGTAATTCAAGGGATGACGGCTTTGAGTATATTTCTTGTCCATCTTGTGGACAAAAGTTAAGAATTCCAAAAAATAAGGGTAAAATCAAGGTTAGATGCCCGAAGTGTAAGGAAAAATTTGATGCTAAAAGCTAAACTTTTAGCATTTTTTAGTTTTTTTAGGAATATAAATTAATTTAAAATTTTTTTCATTTTAGTATTTAAATTCTTTTTATTAGGTTGTATAATTTGCATGAAAGGGGAGAAAAATATGCCAAGATTAATAGGAACTGTTGCAATGGGCCTTAGGGCACCAATTGTCAAAAAAGGTGACGATTTAGTACAAATTGTCGGTGATATTGTTGAAGAAGTAGCTAGAGAAGAAGTTAAGCTTCGTGATAAGGACGTAGTAGCCATCACTGAGTCTCTTCTTGCAAGAAGCCAAGGTAATTATGCATCAATTGAGCAAATTGCCAAGGATTTTGCAAATAAGTTTGATAATGACGAGGTTGCTATATTATTCCCAATCTTATCAAGAAACAGATTCTCAATCCTACTTAAGGCTTTTGCCCTATCAGGCAAGAAGCTTCACATTTGTTTATCTTACCCATCTGATGAGGTTGGTAACCTTGTTATGGATGAGATGGATCTTTTTAATTCTGATATTAATGCTTATACTGATGTATTAAGTCTTGAAGAATTTAGGAAGGTAGCTGGAGATTATAAGCATCTTTTCACTGAGATGGATTATCCTGAGTTTTATAGAGAAATCGCTGAGAATTCTGAAATTCATTTCTTAAATAATCCTGTAGATGCTCTTAAGTTTACAGATAATATTTTGGTTGCATCAATTCATACTAGAAATATTGTAAAAAGACAACTTGTAGAAGCTGGGGCTAAGAAGGTTTTGAAACTTGATGAAATTCTTACAGAATCTGTTGATGGTTCAGGCTTTAACCCAGACTACGGTCTATTGGGTTCAAACCTTTCTACAGGTAATGTTGTTAAGCTATTCCCAAGAAATGCTCAAGATTTTGTTAATAAGGTTCAAAAGAGACTTATCGATGAAACTGGCAAACACGTTGAGGTTATGGTTTACGGAGATGGAGCTTTCAAAGATCCAGTAGGTCATATTTGGGAACTTGCAGACCCTGTTGTTTCACCAGGATTTACTGATGGACTTACAGGTACACCATATGAACTTAAATTAAAATATGTAGCAGACAATGATTTGTCAGAACTTTCTAGCGAAGAAGCTGCAGAAGAATTTAAGAAATTAGTTAGAAATAAGGATAAAAACACTGACTCTAATAAGAGACTAGGTACTACACCTAGACAGATTACAGACCTTTTAGGTTCACTATCTGACTTGATTTCAGGCTCTGGAGATAAGGGTACACCTGTTGTTTTAATTCAAGGATACTTTGACAATTATTCAAACGACTAGGTAAAAATAAATATTTGAAAAAAATGAACCAACTTTGGCTGGGCGACTAGCATAAAAGTTGGTTCATTGTATAATTGATACATACATTAATTGTAAATTTTATTAAGATGGAGAGTAGATTTGAAAACTGATGAATCTTTTGACCAAGGTCAGAAAAGTAACCAGCCTATTAGAAATATTGATGAACGCAATGTAAAAACTAGAGAGTACAAGTTATTCTGGATGAGCTTTGCAGCCATACTTATGGCATGTGGAACTCACTTTTTTAAATATCCAAACTCCTTTGTAATAGGAGGAGTGGAGGGGATGAGTATTATTACTTCAATGTTTGTGCCCTTCAATCGACCACAGTTAACACTTTTTTATAACGTAGTGTTACTTGTAATAGGATTTTTTGTGATTGGAAAGAAATTTACAATTAGGACTGGCTATGTTGCCATCCTAAATTCCCTTACAGCCCTTGCCTTGGAGAGAGTTTTTCCAATTAACGGCTCCCTTACCGACAATAAGATGCTTGAGTTGATTTTCACTCTACTTATGTCATCAGTGGGTTCAGCTATCTTATTTAATCTTGCAGCCTCATCTGGTGGTACAGATATCATAGCGATGATTATGAAAAAATACACATCACTTGAAGTAGGTAAGTCACTTTTGGTTGTGGATTCTTTATTTACAATTGCATCTATTAAGATATTCGGCATAGAAATCGGACTTTTCTCTATTCTAGGTCTTATGATGAAGGGGATATTTGTTGACATGATTATTGGGCAAATGAATACAGCCAAACTCTTTATCATAATCACATCAAAGACTGAAGAGATTGGAAACTTTATAAAGAAAGAATTAAATAGGTCTGCGACCATAGTTGATGCTAGAGGGCTTTATAAAGGCACAAATATTTCGGTATTCTTTTGTGTGACAAGCACCTTTGAATCTGCTAAGTTTAGGTCATTTATCAAAAAAATCGACCCATACTCTTTTATTACCATCCTAAATACCTCATCAATAATTGGTAAGGGTTGGTATTCGTCAGATGATAGCCTTGATAGTGACGAGTGATTGTCTAAACCATTCCATACGGGTAAAATACTAGTAGGAAGGTGATTTGAGATGCAAAAAAATATAAAAATTTTATTAATAAGCTTTTTTACATTCATTCTGCCCTTGACTAGTTTTGCATCAAATGATCAACAAGGCAAAGATGGTCCTAATCAAAAGGCCGGAGAAAAGATAATCATAACTGAAAGCGTAGCTCCAGTTTCAAAACCTGAGGAAACCCCAAAAGATTCGGCAAAAAAAGAAGAAAATAAGGCTGATGCAAAGCCAGATCCAAATAAAAAAGACGATGTGAAGCCAGCAGATAACAAAAAAGAAGATTCAGCCTACAAGGATAGGAGGGAAGCTCCAGTAGATCCTAAGGCACAGGCTCCTGATAAGGCTCAAAATCCAGATATGGAGAGGATAGAAAAGGTAGTTGATGACTTGGTTAGTAAGTTAGACAAAAACTCAAACCTATCCAAAGCCTTAGCTGAGATGCAGACAAGCATAAGTACTGATAATAAGGCTAGTGTTAAAGTTAAGGATGTAAGCAAAAAAACTGAGCAAGTTTTAAAAGATTATAATAAAAAAATCCAAGCTGCCACTACAGAACAGCAAAGAAAAAAACTTGAAAATGAGGCAGCTGATAAGATTAAGTCTATAAGCGAAAATAGTCCTAGCTCAATTGATCAAGAAAAACTTGATGAAGATATACCAGAGAAAAAGAAAAAAATTCTTCTTGAAGTAAAACCAGATAGGGAAGAAGATGATGCTGATGATAGGAGTCAGATTTTGGCATTAAATCCTATAGATGGAGAAGATGAGGAAGTTTTTTTCTTAGAAAATCCAATAATAATCATTGCCCTAATTTTTATAATTTCTCTAATAGTTGTAATAGGAATAGTAATTAGGAATAATGAAAAAAGAGATAAACGCAGAAAAAAGAAATAAATTTTTACAAAACAAAAGAGGCCACTTGGCCTCTAATTTTTATTATTTTTATTCAGCTTCGAACATGTCTTTGCCAACACCACAAACTGGGCATACCCAATCTTCTGGAAGATCAGCAAATTCTGTACCGGCCTCTATACCGTTATCAACATCACCTTCAGCTGGATCGTAAATGTATCCACATGCTGTACATACGTATTTCATTAAAATTGTCTCCTTTCATAATCTACTATGTTTTTATTATACCACAGATTTGAAATTTTAAACAGAATTTTTTAGAATTAGTCTAAAGAATTTGGTTTGTGATTAAAATGATAGGAAAATAGAAAAAGGGGTATTAATCCTTTAGGAGCAAGTGATGGAAATAATTAGGACGGTCATACATTCTGACCTTAAAGAATTAAAAAAATTTAGGGATGGGTTTATAGATTGCCTTAGAAAGCATTATTACGAGGAAGGTAAAATTTTTAGGCTAAGGCTAATACTGGATGAATTAACGGCAAATTCCTATAAGCATGGCAATAAGAAAGATAAGGACAGGCTTATAGAAATTTCCATAGTCTTTGACGAAGCTTACATATTAATAAAGGTTAAAGACGAAGGTTCTGGCATTAAGTTTATGAAAGAAGCTGAAAAATTTTCTGAATCTGGTAGGGGTATCGACCTTGTAAAAAAACTATCAGATAGGGTAATTATAAATAAATCTACCATTGCTTGTCTTATACGAAATTCTTAACAACATCCTTTAGAGGATGTTTTTATTTGCCATTTATTGATAATTAATTCACATTCGGTATAATATATTGATAGAATTTGTTAGCATGAAAGAAGGATTGAATGATAAGAGAAGATGTTAGAAATGTAGCAATAATTGCCCACGTAGACCACGGAAAAACAACACTTGTAGACGGCCTACTAAAAACATCAGGTTTATTTAGAGAAAATGAAGCAGTAAAAGAAAGAGTTATGGATTCTGATACCATAGAAAAGGAAAGAGGAATCACAATTCTTGCAAAGAATACTGCCGTATCTTATAAAGACATGAAAATTAATATTATAGATACTCCTGGCCACGCCGATTTTGGTGGAGAGGTAGAAAGGGTACTAAATATGGCAGAGTCGGTTGTTCTTGTAGTAGACAGCCACGAAGGACCAATGCCACAAACTAAGTTTGTACTTAAGAAGGCTATTGAATTGGGTCTTCCTGCTATAATCTGTATCAATAAGGTAGACAGACCTGATCAAAGAATTGATGAAGTTGAAGATGAAATTATAGACTTATTTATTTCTTTGAATGCAGATGAGTCTTACCTTGAAAGTCCCTTTGTCTATGCTTCAGCAAAACAAGGTTGGGCTAGTCTTGAAAAGGGTGTAGTTAAGGAGGATATGACTGACCTTCTTGATATTATAATAGAATACACACCAGCCTTTGAAGCACCTGATACAGATGAGTTTAAGGTTTTGGTTTCAACAACAGATTATAATGACTACCTAGGCACTATTGCTATAGGCAAGGTGGAATGTGGAACTATTAGGAAAAATGCTCCAGCAGTTATTACTAATTACAACGAAAAAGACAGGTTAGTTAAATCTAAAGTCGTAACTATTTATGAATTTGATGGTCTAAATAGGGTTGAGGTTGAAGAATCTAAATTTGGTTCGATTGTAGCTATTTCTGGTATGGAAGATATTGGAATTGGTGATACTATCGGTACTGAAGCTGACCACGAACCTATTGAATTTACAAAAATTTCTGAGCCAACTCTTTCCATGACTTTTTCTGTAAATGATTCACCATTTGCAGGTCGTGATGGTAAGTATGTCACAAGTAGGCATATTAGAGATAGGCTATTTAAGGAAGCTGAAACTGATGTTTCCCTTAGGGTTGAACCAACAGAAACAACTGAAGCCTTCAAGGTTTCAGGCAGGGGCGAACTCCACCTATCAGTTCTTATAGAAAACTTAAGACGTGAAGGTTATGAATTTCAAGTTTCAAAACCAGAAGTAATGTTTAAAACTGATGAAAATGGCAAAAAGCTTGAACCAATCGAGATTGCAACTGTGGACGTTGATCAAATATATACAGGATCAGTTATAGAAAAACTCGGTCGTAGAAAGGGTGAGATGATTGATATGCACCCATCTGCTTCTGGTTATACCAGATTGATTTTTAGGATTCCTGCAAGGGGGCTTATTGGATATAGGACAGAATTTATGACCGATACCAAGGGTACAGGTATTTTAAATACCGAATTTGAAGGCTATGACAGATACAAGGGTGACCTTGAAAGAAGACCTCTAGGCAGCTTAATTGCTACAGAAAAAGGTCTTGCAACAGCCTATGGTTTAAACGCTGCCCAATCTAGGGGCCAATTATTTATCGAACCTGGTGAAGAAATATACGAAGGTTTGGTTGTAGGTTCAAACGCTAAGGGCCTTGATATAGACGTAAATATTTGTAAAAAGAAAAAAATGACTAATACTAGGGCAAGTGGAAGCGACGATGCAATCATTCTTACACCAGCTAAAAAGATGAGTGTAGAGGAAATGATGGAATTTGTCGAAGAGGATGAATTAATTGAGATTACTCCTCATAACCTAAGGATTAGAAAGAAAATCCTAGATGCCCAAAAGAGGTATAAGTCTAAAAAATAGGAGTGGCTATGGAAAATAAGTTTGAGAGAAGGATTAGTAAAATTCTAGTCTTTCTTATCATGATCTTATTTCTCTTAACTATTTCACAAAGATTCGCTAATGGATGGGTTTTAAGTCTTTGCTGGTATATTTTATTTTTAGGATCATGGATAGGAATGCTTGTTTTTTCCTTTGATGTACTTTTAAATAAAAATGCTAGGGGACTTTCCATTCTGCTTGCTGTTATAACCAGCATAGCCTTTGCATTCTTATCAATCCATGGTCTATCGGCCTTGGCTATCTTTATAAGGGTGCTTCCTAGGAAGATTGTTATAAATAACGATTTCTTCCTGGCTAATAACCAACTGATATTTTATTCAAGCTTGGTAGTTGTTTATTTTATCCAACTTTTCAATGTGATTTCTTTAAGGGATAAGAAAGAAATAGAAGAAACAGAAGAAAAAGTGGAGCTTAGTGAAGAAGAGTTAAGAAAAATTAGGGATGAAAAGCTAGACAGTATTATTGCTGAGATTGATAATAATAACAATAACGACAGTCTAAGCGATGAGGATAGGCAAATACTAAATTCTCATATCTTAAATGATGGAGAGGAAGAAGAATCGGAGATTTAATTTATGACAAAACAAAATATTTCTTTATCTGTAATCAAAAGACTTCCTAAGTATTATAGGTACCTAGAAAGCATAAATGAAAAGGGAATAATTAGGGTATCATCTAAAGAGTTATCAGACATAACAGGTCTTACAGCTAGCCAAATTAGACAAGACTTAAATCATTTTGGCTGTTTCGGTCAACAAGGCTATGGCTATAATGTAAAAGAACTTATTGATGAATTATCTAAGATTATTGGTGTTGATAAGGATTATAAAATAATTCTTGTTGGTTATGGTAACATTGGTCATGCCCTTTACCAATACAAGTCTTTTGGGGACTTGGGTTATGAATTTGAAGCTGTTTTTGATATTGAGGCGAAGACTCTTTCTGATTCCAATCTTAAGGTAAGAGATGTAAATGATTTGCCAGAATTTTTAGCTAACAATAAGATTGATATCGGTATAATTGCCACACCAAAACAAGCGGCTCAGGAAGTGGCAGATATTTTATGCAAGGGTGGAGTTAAGGGAATTTGGAACTTCTCACCTGTTGATTTGAAGGTATCTAATGGGGCTGTTATAGAATCTGTCCACCTTGATGAATCGCTATTCACTTTAACATATTTTATGAATTCCCCAGAGGATTTTATTTTTTAGATGAATGTACTTAATGTATCGAACTTAGCTAAGTCTTATCCCAATAAGGTGATATTTGATGGCCTAAGTTTCAATTTAGAAAAGGGAGATAAGGCAGGACTTGTTGGACTAAACGGTGCTGGCAAGTCTACCCTTTTTAATATTCTAACAGGTAGACTCAGGGCTGACGATGGGAAAGTTTTTATACCTCAAGATATAAAAGTGGGGTATTTAGAGCAAATCCTAAGCCTTGATTCTAATATGACCATCTATGATTATTGTTTGTCAGTTTTTGAGGGACTAATTAAGCTTGAAAGCGAAATTAGGGATCTTGAAAAAAAGATGAGCACAGAAACTGACCCTGACAAGCTAGCCGCAATTATGGATGAGTACACAAGAAAATCTGAAAGCTATCATAGTGAAAATGGCTATGCCATTGAAAGTGAACTTGAAGGAACCCTTTCTGCCATGGGTTTTGATAAGGCTGACTTTAATAAAAAGATTTCTGATTTATCTGGTGGGCAAAAGGCGAGGGTAGAACTAGCTGGGCTTTTGCTAGAAAAACCAGACTTACTCTTGCTTGATGAGCCAACCAACCACCTTGACATAAAGGCAATAAATTTCCTTGAAAATTTCATCAAAAACTACAAGGGAACTGCTATAATTATTTCCCACGACAGGTATTTTTTGGACGCTACAGTAAATAGGATGATGGTTCTTGAACATGGCAAACTGTCAACTTATTCTGGAAACTATACAGTTTTTATGGATAAGAGGAAAAAAGATAGGGAAGTCAGAATCCACCAATACAAAAGTCAGCAAAAAGAAATCGAAAGACAAGAGGAAATCATCGATAGGCTAAAAAATCTGGGCGGCTCTAAGAGAAAAAGAGGTATTTCCCAATCAAGGTCTAGGCAAAAACTCCTAGATAAGATGGAAAGAATTGAAAAACCGATAGAACTTGCCGACACCATGAACCTTAAATTCACACCAAGAATCCAATCGGGGATGGATGTCCTTAAGGTTGAAGACTTGAGAATGTCTTTTGAAGGTAGGGAAATTTTTAAAAATATTTCCTTTGATATCTATAGGAACGAAAGGGCAGCCATCATTGGAGATAATGGAGTCGGAAAGACCACCCTATTTAAGATTGTCTTAGGCGAACTCTTCCAAGATGGAGGAAAAGCCAAGATGGGTGAGTCTGTAAATGTGGGCTATTTTGACCAGGAACAAAAGTCTTTAAACCTTGAAAACACAATTTTTGATGAAATTAGAGATGCCTTTCCAATGCTAACCAACTTTGAAATCAGATCCTACCTAGCCAAATTTATGTTTTACGATACAGATGTTTTTAGGGAAATTTCTGAATTATCTGGTGGAGAAAGGGCGAGAATATCACTACTTAAACTAATGATTTCTGATTGTAATTTTATTTTGATGGATGAACCGACCAACCACTTGGACATTGATAGCAAGGAAATATTAGAAGATGCCGTTCTTGATTTTGAAGGCACACTTTTGATAATATCCCACGACAGGTATTTTCTAAATAAGGTCGCCTCAAAAATTTTGGATATGAAGTCCGATAGGATGGACCTTTACTTGGGTAACTACAATTATTACCAAGAAAAACTCAGGGAAATGAATATGACTGAGGAGGAAAAGGCCACAGTCACAAAGACTCAAATCAAGAAAGAAAGAAAAAAAGAAAAGCTTAAGAGAGATGAAATCAGGGCTATAAAGAATAAAATTAAGTCAATCGAAAAGGATATGGAAGAGATTGATAAAAAGATTAAAGATTTGACAAAAGAAAGCCTGGCAGAAGGTTTTTACGATGATCAGGCAAGGGTAGCCGAAGTTTTTAGGGAAATGAAAGACCTCGAGGATATGAGGGATGATCTTGATGAAGAATGGCTCAACCTTAATATGGAACTTGAAGAATGATTGATTAAGTTTAAAGCGGGTATTAATTACTAAGGAGATTATTATGGGAAAAATAATGAGATTTCTTTATTCTTTTATGTTAATAGTTGTAGTCCTCTTGGGGGCCTTGTTCTTGGCCTTTGGAATTGACGGCCAGGCTGTTTTTGAAGCCTTTGTCTACAATGAATATCTCTATAGACTAGTGTCTAATGAAGCCTTTGTTCAAATATTTTTCATGGCTGCAGGCATCTTACTTATAGGCTTTGCAATAGTTTTGCTTATCGTACTTAGACAAAATTCTAATATGGGTTTTGATGTCCTTATTGAAGATGAAAAGGGCAGTATTCTCCTTACTAGAAGATCTTTAGAGGCTGTGATTGAAAGGTCAGTAAATAAGTTTTTTGATGTGAAAATGCTAAAGGCTAAGGCTGTCATTATTGAAAACGAGAGAATAGAAGCGAAGGCTCTTGTGGATTATTATGGTGGCGAAGACCTAAAAGCTCTTGCAGAAAAAATGAGGGTAGAAATAAGTAAAAATCTTAAAGATTTTACAGGATTAGACGATATAAGGCTTGATTTAAAGCTAGATAAGAAAGAAATAGAAGTAAGACGCAATGGAAGATATTAAGAAAAGCAAAGACCCTAGCATGGTAGATGTGGAGATGAGAAAACTTGATATTAGGGAAAAGAACAAGGCAACTCTTTTTAAATTCTATCGAACCAATAAGGGCAAGGTAAACTCACTTATTATTAGCTTTTTAACTTTGGTGTGCCTATTTAACTTTGGTTTTTTCAAAACCTTGGGCATATGGGTGGTCATGATTATTGGCTATTTAGTAGGAGCTTATTTTGATAAAGATGTAAGAGTGCTTCAAGTAATTAGGAAAATTTTAAATTAAGGAGTAGGCAATGACAGAAAATTTAAATAAAGAAGAAATAACAAAAGACCTTAACGATGGTAGAGAACTAGGATATGAAGAATCTAAATTGATAATCCAAGATAAGGTTGTGGCAAAAATCGCAAGAATTGCCATTAATAATGTGGACGGCATCCTTGATATGAAGGGGAACATTGCTGATTCCATCGGTTCATTTTTTGGCTCTACAGACAGGAGCACAGCTGGTGTAAATGTTGAAGTTGGACAAAAAGAAGCGAAAATCAACTTGGATGTTATAATTGAGTATGGAAAAAATGCTCGCCAGATTTTTAATGATATTCAAAAGGCAGTCAGCCAAAATGTTAAGGAAATGACTGGCCTTGATGTGGTAACTGTGAATGTGGACGTTGTTGATGTCTTAACTAGAAAAGAGTACCAAGAAAAGCAACAATCAGTTAAGGAAAATGAAAAAAACAAAATGAGTACTAAAGCTTAGGGCCTAGTTTGGGCCCTTTTTTAAGAGGTGAGTATGAAAGAAATATTTGAAGAAAAAACAAGAAAATATTTTATCATCGGAATCTTATTAATAGGTATATTTTATGGATTTTTCTATTTGGATAGGATTGGAGAAATTTTAGACACTACCTATAAGGTTTTTAGGCCCATAGTTTACGGACTGGTAATTGCTTTTATAATCAATCTTCCGATGAATTTTTTTCATGATGAAATTTTTACAAAAATATTTAAGGACGATAAGCATGAAAAATTAAGGAGAAGTTTTTCTCTCATCCTTTCATGGATAATATTTTTCGCCATGGTAACTATAGTCCTTACTGTATTGATACCAGAATTATCAAGGGCTGTAGGAGTTATATCAGAAAATATCCCTGCCTTTATGAATTCCTTAATAGATTTTATAAATGGGTCAAAATTGCTTACAAATGTGAGTAAGTTTATCGTAACAAGGCTTGAAGAAATCAATATTGAAAGGATAAGTGATAGCTTCACAAAGATTCTCCAAGACTTTTTCAGACCTGATTCTGATTTTATTAATAAAACAGGATCTATAATAAATTCTGTATCTCAGGGAATCCTATCCTTATCAATAGGATTTGTTTTTTCCTTGTATGTGTCAATGAATAAGACAAAATTAAAAAATGGAGCAGCAAGACTTGTTTTTGCCAACCTTAGCGAAAAAACTGCTAGGCAAATTGTTTATGTGGCAAAACTTTCCTATGACTCCTTTGCTAGATTTTTAGAAACCAGGATTTTATCCTGCCTAGCCCTTGGAGTGGCGTGTTTTATTGGGATGTGGGTCTTAAGACTTCCATCAGCAGGAATGATATCAATCCTCATGGGTGCCTTTGATATGATTCCATATATTGGAGCCTTCTTAGCCACATCAATAGGTATAATTTTAATTTTCACCTATTCTCCAGGCAAGGCTCTTGTATTTTTGATTTTCATTTTAATCCTACAAAATGTCCAACAGCAGTTGTTTTATCCGCTGGTAATCGGTAAACACCAAGGACTTCCACCTATTTGGATTTTTGTATCGGTAATAATAGGCGGGGGACTTTTTGGAATATTCGGTATGATAGCCTTTATCCCACTAGCTACAGTCCTTTACACACTTCTAGAGGATAACACAACCAAAAAACTAAAAGAAAAATCTATTAGCGATGAAGAAATAGAAAAATTGACCAACAAAAGCTTCATTGAACTAAGAGAAGAAAGAATTGAAAATTATCAATAAAAAACTCTTCTTACTGACTTCCTGTATGTAGGATCCAGTAAGGAGAGTTTTTTAAATGTTAAAATTTTCAAAAATCACAAGGAGGATTCCTTCTTTAACCCTGATTTCAAAATCTAATCCCTTGGTTTGGTTGGAAACGCCAAGGGCATCGTCATTTGCCATTGTGTAATCATCTAATTCGTAAAAAAGACCCTCTATGTCTAGTTTTGATTTTTCGGTGAGGGAAAAAATTGAAACATAAAAATCTTCACCCTTATATTTATAAGAAAAATCCTTATCAAGTAGGAAAATTTCCTTGCCTTTAGCCTTAAGCCTTATATCAATCCCCTTTTTTTTGTAGGAAAACATGGATTTTATATTTGAGATTGTGTGGCTTTCCCTGCCTCCAAGTCCGGCATAGATTGTTATGTCCTTGTAGCCCTTTTCTATGGCAAAATCGATAGCAGCGACTGTGTCTGTAAAATCTTTTATTGGATTTAGGACAATTATATTTTTAAAGTTCGGTCTTTCTGTAGAATCAAAATCCCCAATGGCGTAGTCTGGTATAAGATTAGATTTTTTTGCATATTCAAAACCCTTGTCGGCAGTTATTAGGAGGTCTTCTGATTTTATCTCATCATAAAAACCATCAAAATCCCCACCACCTATAATAAAACATCTTTTCATGGCTCCTCCTAATTTTATTATATCATTAATGATCCATCTTCCTAACTATTTTTGCAAAAAAAGGTAGAATAGAGCTTAGAATAAGAATTAGAATAAGAGGCAATAAATGAGAGAATTAGACGTAAAATCAAAAAACTTGCTAAAAGTTGTTGTTTGTGGAATCTTGTTATATTTTGGACTCTACTATATAGGACATGTGGCTGATGCAGTTGGCAAGCTTTACCTTGTCATCCAACCCTTTATCCTTGGTGGGGCCCTAGCTTTTATAATAAGTATCCCTATGAATTTTTTTGAAAGTGAGTTTGCCCATCTCGACAAGACTGGCAAGCATAAAAAAATAATTTCTACCTGTTCGCTATTATTATCTTGGATACTTGTGATAGCATCGCTTGTAATCCTTATTAACATCTTAGTCCCATCTATAGTCAAGGTGGTCTACACCTTTTCAATCAGGTGGCCAGACTTTGTTGATGAGATTTATAGGCTTTTGAAAAAATACCCAATCACAGAGCCTTTTGCTAATAAGTTTCAAAATACATTTTATGGAGTTGGTTGGTACAATGTGAGAAATGCAGTTTATACTTTTTTGCAAGGCAGGAAGGGTGATATTTTCTCAACTGCAGCCAGTCTAATGGGTTCGATTTCTAGTGGTGTTATAGGTGTCTTTACCATGTTTGTATTTTCGATTTTTATCTTAATCTACAAACGTATGTTAAAGATAAATGGAATTAGGATTTTGTATGCCCTTATGAGTGAAGAAAGGGCTGACTATATAAATAAGGTCTTTTCCTTATCCTATAACACTTTCAAAGACTATTTGTTTTCAAGGGTCATAGCAGTTATCTGCCTTTCAATTTTGACCTTTGTAGGTATGTTTGTAATGAGACTTCCAAATGCAGCTATGATTTCGATTGTGGTAGGACTTTCAGATTTGATTCCGATTTTTGGTCCGATTTTTGGTACAGCCTTTTCAACAATATTAATTTTTATCGAGTCGCCTGTTAAATCCTTGATATTTTTGGCTTATAGCCTTATAATTCAGCAAATCCAGGAGAATGTAATCTATCCTGCTATTGCCGGTAATAAGATAGGCTTGCCTGCTGTTTGGGTTATGGCATCAGTAACTATAGGCGGATCGCTCTTTGGGGTTTGGGGAATGTTGGTATCAATACCAGTTGTATCTGTTCTCTACACCCTAAGTCATGAAAAAATTCACGAGATGTTGACCGAAAAAGGCTTTGATGAAGAGAAACTTTTTGCCAAGTGCGATAAGGTTTATAAGATAGAAGATATAGAGACTAACGATGAAGCTTACGAGGAGTAGGGATTTTGTTCCCGTAATAAGATCTGGAGAAAAATATTACGGTGGTCACCAGGAATGGTTGAAGTATGAAGGCTTATCAAAATTTTTTAGAGATAGGTCTTGCGTTGTAACTGCCTTTACCAATTGCTTTTTCTATTTATTCAAAGGAGGAGTAGTTGATTTTGACACCTACAATGAGGTCCAATACACTTTTTATAAGAGAATCCGACCAAAGGCAAATGGGGTGCCGACTGCAAAATCCTTATTAAAAAGAATCGACATTATAAACCATAAATTGGAATTAAATTTATCCTATAGGTTACTTGAAGGAAATTTGATAAAAAGGCTTAGCCTTGACCAAATGATTTCTTTTATTAACGAAGGACTTAAAAAGGATACACCAGTTATTTTGATAAATTGGCTATCAAAAAAAGTCGATATAATGAGCCACCATGGCCTTTGCATAACAGAAATGAATGAGAAAGATGGTAGGCATGAGGTGGTTGTATCAAGTTGGGGAAGGCGACACAGTTTTTACCTCGAGGATTTTTATAAAGAGCTAAGAACTTATACGGGTTTAATATATTTTACAAAACAAAAATAGGGTAGCAAGAGCTACTCTTTTTACTTTGTTAAAAAAATGTCGTAACCTAGTGATTGCAAGGTTAAGAGCTTGACAAATAATGAACAAAGCTAAGAAAACTTGATAAAATCAATAAACATACTATAGTAATGGAGGGGCTACTTGTTATAAAAACGAGCTAGGTAATTTATAAAAATAAAGACCTGTATTTATAACAATTTATTAGAAATTATTGGCAAAGATTTATTTTTTAAATTACAAGATAACCCAAGCGAGAAAAACATAAAATAGTAAATAAAATATATGGCTAAATGCAATAGGAGGAAAGATGGATAAGTTAGAAAAAGACAAATTTGCCGAGCAGTATATGGAAAATTTGCAAAGAATTACCCTAAAGAGATTTGAAGATACTTCAAACAAAGATAGGTATGATGCTCTTTGCGATACCATAATGGGTCATATTAACAAAGACTGGAGAGAAACAAAGGCAAAAGCAAGAAAAGAAAGAAAGGCCTACTACCTTTCAGCAGAATTTTTAATTGGTAGATCACTTGGTAACAACTTGATAAACCTAGGTATCTATGAAGAAGTTAAAGACTTACTTTCAGAGCTCGGAATCGATTTCGAATCTATCGAAGATTACGAAGACGATGCAGCTCTAGGAAATGGTGGTCTAGGAAGACTTGCAGCTTGCTTTATGGATTCAGCAGCTAGCCAAAACTTAAGCCTAGTAGGTTATGGTGTAAGATATCGTGAAGGTATCTTTAAGCAAGAAATCGAAAAGGGCTTTCAAGTTGAACACGGCGATAGCTGGATTAAAGATGGTGACGGTTGGTCAATCAGAGTAGACTCTGACGCAAAAATCGTTAAATTTAGGGACCAACAAGTAAAGGCTGTTCCATATGATATGCCAGTAGTTGGATTTGAAAATGGCGTAGTAAACACTCTTAGACTATGGCAATCAGAACCATTCGAAGAGTTTGACTTTGCAAAATTCAACAATTTTGAATACGATGATGCAGTAGCTGAGAAAAACAGGGCAGAAGACATAACCAGAGTTTTATATCCAAATGATATGCAAAGAGCAGGAAAGCTATTAAGACTTAAACAACAATACTTCTTCTGTTCAGCATCTATCCAAGATATGGTAGAAGTTTACAAGAGAGACTTCCCAACAGACCTCAAATTTGAACAATTTGCCAAATACCACGTTATCCAACTTAACGATACCCACCCAATTATAGCTATTCCTGAATTGATCAGAGTATTAGTTGATGAAAATGGAATCTTCTCTGATGATGCAGTTAAGATTGCATCTAAGGTATTTGCCTTCACCAACCACACAGTTTTACAAGAAGCTCTTGAAAGATGGTCAGAAGATCTAATGCAAGAAGTAAGCCCAAGATGCTTTGAAATAATCGAAGAAATCGACAAAAAACTAGTTAAAGAACTAAGTGAACAAGGTTTTAGCGATGCTCAAATTGATCCATATAGGATAGTGACAAATGGCACAGTGCATATGGCAAACCTTGCAATTTACGTAGGTTTCTCAGTGAACGGTGTAGCTGAAATTCACTCACAAATCCTAAAAGATGATACATTCAAAGAATGGTACAGGATAAGCCCAGAGAAATTCAACAACAAAACAAATGGTATCACCCCAAGAAGATGGCTTGTTTACTCAAATAGAGAATTAACAAACTTCATCACAGAAAAACTTGGCACAGATACATGGAAAAACAACCTAGACCAATTAAAGGGACTAGAAAAATACCTAGATGATGAAAAAGTCTTAGAAGAGCTATGGAACATCAAGCAAAAAAAGAAAAAACAACTTGCTAAATATATCCTAGAAAATGAAGGAATTAAGGTAGACCCAACATCAATATTCGATATTCAAATTAAGAGAATTCACGAATACAAGAGACAACACTTAAACATCCTTCACATCATCCACCTATATCACCAACTAAAGAAGAATCCAGACATGGACTTCACACCAACAACCTTTATCTTTGGTGGAAAGGCAGCTCCAGGATACTTTAGAGCTAAGGGAATGATTAAACTTGCAAACGAAGTAGCAAGAGTTGTAAATAACGACCCAGACGTAAACAAAAAGCTAAAAGTAATCTTTGTACAAAACTATAGGGTAACCTACGCTGAAAAACTCTTCCCAGCAGCAGACGTATCTGAACAAATCTCAACTGCAGGTAAGGAAGCAAGTGGTACAGGAAACATGAAATTCATGCTAAACGGTGCCCTAACACTCGGAACACTTGACGGAGCCAACGTAGAAATATTCGCAGAAGCAGGCGAAGAAAACAACTACAGATTTGGTGCTACAGTAGAAGAACTAGCAGAAATTGCAAACTCATACAACCCATTCGAATACTACAGCAAGGACGAAAACATCAAAGACGTAGTAGATTCTCTAGTAAGTGGAGAATTTAATGACAATGGTTCCTACTACTTCCTAGACATCTACAACGAATTGATCAAACCACAAGATGGCAATAGGGGAGATCAATACTACCTACTAAAAGACTTTGAATCTTATAGACAAACACATGAGAGATTAAACAAAGAATACAGAAATAAACTTGAATGGTCTAGAAAATGCTTAAAGAATATTGCAAACGCAGGATTCTTCTCATCAGACAGAACAATTGTAAACTATGCTGATGACATCTGGAAAATAGACTAAGGATAAAAATGAATTCAGAAATATTACTAGGAGTGATGATTCCCTTTATCGGAACTACCCTAGGCGCAGCTTGTGTCTATATAATGAAAAACGAGCTGAAAGACAAGGTCCAAAAGGGCCTGTCTGGCTTTGCAGCAGGGGTCATGGTGGCAGCATCCATCTGGTCCCTCCTCATGCCAGCCATGGACATGGTCAATCTAAGACTAGGTCGCATGGCTTGGTTACCAGCTGCAGTGGGATTCATGGTAGGAATTATCTTCCTACTTTTCCTAGATTCGGTAATTCCACACCAGCATATAGACTCCGATAAACCAGAAGGCATAAAGGCAGAAAGCCTTAGAAAAACAACTATGATGGTCCTTGCAGTAATCATACATAACATCCCAGAAGGAATGGCAGTAGGCGTATCCTTCGCAGGAGTCATATACGGCAAGGGCAATCTCACAATGGCATCCGCCATGGTCCTATCAATAGGAATCGCCATCCAAAACTTCCCAGAAGGAGCCATCATCTCTATGCCACTTAAGGCAGTAGGAGTAAGTAAACATAAGGCCTTCGGCATGGGAGTATTCTCAGGTATAGTAGAACCGATAGCAGCAATCATCACAATTTTATTATCATCAATAATGGTACCAATCCTACCCTACCTCCTATCCTTCGCAGCAGGAGCTATGATGTATGTGGTAGTAGAAGAACTAGTCCCAGAAGCCACAGGAGAAGGCCAAAGCCACACCAACATAGGAACCATAGGCTTTTCCCTAGGTTTTGTAGTAATGATGATTTTAGATGTGATGCTTGGATAAATAAGAATGTTGTAAAATTAAAGTTAACTATCGTCCCATTATTAGAAGTTCATCTAATAATCTGGGGCGATCTTTTTATTAAAATAAAAATTTTAATTAGTTTTAGAAAATGTGACTAATTTTTTTAAAATGAAAGGAAATTGAGGGCTCATAAATTTTCATAAAATATCAAATTAGAGTATAAATATAATGATTGAAACAGAGGCTTATTCCATTGGATATGTAAGAAATACAATATTATGCCTTGCTTTATCTTTGTATTATCGTATAATTAGTCTGTTCATAATTATACATTAAATTATGAACAAATATTATAGAAAGAAGGTTATGTATTTGGTAGAAAATAAAAATTTTCATTGTCCAACTTTTATACTTATGGCAAGTGTAACATTTATGGCGATTTTGTCTGAATTAGTGCCGTCTGGAATCTTGCCAGAGCTTATGACTGGCCTTGGTATATCAGAAGCACAAGCTGGTACTTTAGTTGGTTTTTATGCAATAGCCAGTGCGATTTTTGCAATTCCATTAATATCTGCAACTGTTGAATTTAGCAGGAAGAAGCTTTTGCTTGGTTTACTAATAGGCTTTGCTCTAAGTAATATCTTAGTAGGTTTTGCACCTAGTTATAGTATTGCCATTGTTGGAAGAGTTATTGGTGGAATATGTGCTGGAGTTTTGTGGCCAATGATTGCGGCTTACGGAATGAAGCTTGTTGATGATGAACATAAGGGCTTGGCCGTCGCTGTCATTATGAGTGGTACTACATTTGGTATGAGCTTAGGTCTTCCACTTGTAACATTTATTGGTACAAATATTGGCTGGAGAGTTGAATTTTTAGTAATTGCAATTCTTATTATTTTTATTGCTCTAGGCAGTAATTTCATGTTGCCAGAAGTTTCTGGAGAAAAAAGAGTTGCGGCAAACTCACCTCTTACTCTTATCAAAAATAAAGGCGTGCTTATTATTATCTTACTTACCTTTATATCAGTAGTTACTAACTACGGAGTTTACACATATATCACAAATTTGGTTGATTCAATGAATTACAGTGGAGGAATTGGTTTTGCCCAAGTTCTTTTTGGAATTGGTTCAATCTTATCTGTTTTTATTGCAGGAAAAATTATTGATAAGCATATAAAGATACTTTGCCTTTTAATGTTAGCATCATCTTGCCTAGCCTTTATATTTTTTAGTGTCTTTTCATCAATTAGTCTTATGGTCCACTTAGGATTTATCCTATGGGGAATTGGCTTTGGAGCCTTAGTTACCTTATATCAAACAGCAGTTGCAAGACAAGTGCCACCAAACGCATCAGCAGTTGCTACGTCATTACAATCTGCAAGTTTTAATTTTTCAATAATGGTTGCAAGTTCACTAGGTGGAGCAATACTCGCAAATGGAAATATTAATAATCTACTTATCCTAATGGCTACAATCTTAGGAGCGGGTTTAGTGGTGACAATTTTATCAAAGAAGACAATGGCTTAATTATTTAAAATTTTTAGGAGGAATATATTATGAAGAAAAAATTTATTAATGCAAAAGTTTATGGTCATAAAGATGCATCTGAAATCTTAGTTGAAGATGGAAAATTTTCAAAATTTGGAAACAATCTTGGAAATGCAGATGAAGTTATCGATTTAGATGGAAAACTTGTTATTCCACCATATGTAGATGCCCACCTTCACCTTGACTACTACATGATTGGAAAAACTGATGAAGTTAAAAATGAATCAGGAACACTTTTTGAAGCAATAGATCTTTGGAATGACTTCAAAAAGGGAACAACAAAAGAAGAAATGAAGAAGAGGATTTATCAAGCGGTAGAAGATTGCCTTTCTTATGGTACTCAATATATAAGAGCTCAAACTGATTGTACTGATCCTAACCTAACAGGAATTAAGGCGGCTCTTGAAGTGCGTGATGAATTAAAAGATAAGTGTACAATCCAAGTCGTTGCCTTCCCACAAAATGGTATGTATTCATATAAAGAAGCTGGAAAAACTGGAAGGGATTTAGTTGAAGAAGCACTTAAACTTGGTTGTGAGGTTGTTGGTGGAATTCCACACAACGAATGGAGTCGTGAACTTGGAGAAAAGTCACTAAAAGAAATTGTTGCACTTGCAGTTAAATATAACAAACTTATTGATGTTCACTGTGATGAAACTGATGATGTTATGGCAAGATTTGTTGAAGTATTAAATGCAGAAGCAATGATGAACGGTATTGCTGAAAAAACAACAGCAAGTCATACTTGTTCCTTTGGTTCAGCAGATAATTCATATGCCTTTAGAATGATGGGACTATTTAGAAAATCTAAATTGAATTTTGTTTCCCTTCCAACAGAAAATGCCTTCCTACAAGGCCGTCAAGATTCATATCCAAAACGTCGTGGTATTACAAGGGTTCGTGAATTTGTAGACAACGGTGTTAATGTATGTTTTGCACAAGACTCTATAGTTGACCTTTGGTATCCAGCAGGTAATGGAAATCTAATGAATATTCTTGACAACGGAATCCATCTTGCACAATTGATGGGTGAAAAAGACTTTGAAAAAGACTTTGACCTTGTAACTTATAATGGAGCAAAGGCAATGTATCTCCAAGACGAATATGGATTTGATGAAGGAAAGCCAGCTAACTTTATAGTACTTGATGCGCCAAATGAATTTGAAGCAATAAGAAATAGGGCTGAATGTCTTTCATCAGTACGTAATGGAGAATTCTTATTTAAAAAAGCAAAGAGGGAATTTGAAGTTGCTCTTAAATTGAAATAATATTTATAAAAAAAGTTTGGGGACTGTGCAATAGCCCCAATATAGAAAAAGACGAGGAAACTAAACGACCTCGTCTTTTTATGATGTGATCTATTTATTAAAATTATATTAAATACAACGTTAGCAACTGAATTTCACTATATAATGATACAAATTTATTAAAATAAAAAATAAAATGTTGGTATTAAATATAGAATAAGGGTTTTGGAAGTTAAAAATACGAGGATAGCTAAAAAATCTATTAAATTTCATGGTTCGATAGGTGAAATTAGAAAAATATAATGAGCAAAACAGATTTACATATACTACTACATCACTTTAAGTTTCAATTTAATATTTCTAGTGTAAAAAATTTGAAGAAACAGTACTATATAATATATAAATACAAATCTATTGAAGGGATTAGCTATGAATTTTTTGAATAATTTTATTACAAGTCTTATGCTTATTAGGGTTACGGATATTATTGATATTGCGATGATTGCCTTTGTTGTTTATAAGCTTTTTTCTATTCTTAAAAACACTAGGGCTGAGCAGGTCTTGAAGGGACTCATTTTTGTTCTTATCTTTGCATCAATCGCTGATATTTTAAACTTGAATACAGTTTCTTGGGTTATGAACCAGTTTTTGACTGTGTCTCTTGTTTTTATTATCGTCGTATTCCAGCCTGAGCTTAGGACAGGTCTTGAAAGAATCGGTAGGGGCAGGTCTATCTTTTCTACTGATAAGAATAAAAAAGATGAGGATTCTATTAATGAGCTTGTCCTTGCTATGAGTTCTCTTTCTAGGCAAAAAATCGGGGCCCTTGTTGTACTTGAAAGACAGGTTGGTTTGTCCGATATTATCGAGTCTGGAACTATGCTTAATGCGGACATTTCTAGTGAGCTTTTGATTAATATTTTTATCCCTAACACTCCTCTTCACGATGGTGCTGTTATCATTAGGGAAAATACGATTACGGCTGCTGCTTGCTACCTTCCGTTGTCAACTTCAAATACTATTTCTAAGGAACTTGGCACTAGGCATAGGGCAGCTATTGGTATTTCTGAAAGGTCAGATGCTGTTGTAATTATTGTTTCAGAGGAGACCGGAAATATTTCTATTGCTGAAAATGGAGTTATTAATAGGTATTTTGATGAAGATTCTTTAAGGATTAGGTTGATGAATGAAATGTCAGAAAAGAGGGGGGAAGATGAATAAGATTTTAGATAAATTAAAAAAATATAATGCTATAAGTGATAAACAACTTCTCATCTTGTCTATAATAGTTGCCATTTTTATGTGGACCTATGTAACAACTTCTACTAATCCTTCTACCAATAGGACTTTTAGGAATATACCAATTATAATCCAAAATCAGGATAAGCTTGAGGAAAAGGGTTATACTATTGTTAGTAAGGATGATATTTCCTCTGTCAATGTAAGGTTGACAGGCTCTAGAGATAATATTGTAAGTTTAAAACCAGATGATATTCAGGCTTCTATAAATGTTATGGCATCTAGGCCTGGGATTACATCAGTTGATGTTAAGGTTGATACACCAACAGGAATTTATCTTGACTATGTTGATCCTGCAAAAATTAACCTTAATATCCAAAGGATAATTGAAAAGACTTTGCCTGTAAATATAGTCATAGCTGATAAGTTGAAGGATGGCAAGATTGTTGAGGTAAACGAGCAAAATCCAGAGCAAATTAAAATCAAGGGTCCTGAGTCACTTGTTAACCAGGTTGATAGGATTGAAGCCCACATTGATGATGCGGAATATTTAGACGGAAAAATCCATAATGTTGCTGTGAAGGCTCTTGATAAAAAAGGAGAACTTGTTGAGGGAGTTGATCTCGATAATAAGGATGTAAATCTTTCATTCTTTGTTTATGAGACTAAAAAGGTTAAGGTCAGACTTTCTGTAAGGGGTAGCATTGCCAATGGCTATGTAGAAACTCTAAGGGCAGTATCTCCAGATACTGTAGTTATCAAGGGACCAGGTCAAGTCATTAGAGATATAGATGAGATTTCAACTAGAACCTTAATTACGGGTTATATTAGGTCGTCAAAATCTGGTGAAGTTAAACTCGATTTGCCAGAAGGCGTTGAAGTATATGATGGAGATGACACTGTAACTTACAAGATAGAAATCCAAAGACTGCCATCAGCTACCAAGGATGCAGCAGAAGAAGATGAATAAGGAAGAAGTCCTTTTTAGGCTAGAAGATAAGGGCTATAAATCTTATTTGGTTGGTGGTTTTGTCAGAGATAAGCTTATGGGAAAACCTCCTTCTGATGTAGACATAGCAACCAAAGCCTGCCCTGATGAAATAAAAGAAGTTTTTAAAGATTATAAGACTCTCGATGTTGGCAAGGCTTTTGGGACCATAAAATTAGTTACAGACGATAGGGATTATGAGATTACGACCTTTAGGAAAGATTTTTCTTATAAGGATAAGAGAAGGCCTGGGTCGGTAATCTTTGCCGACACAATTGAAGAAGACCTCAAAAGGCGAGATTTTACTATAAATGCCATGGCACTTAGCAAAGATGAATTAATTGACCCCTACGGGGGTCAAGCTGATCTAGAGGCAAAAATTATAAGGGCAGTAGGCAATCCCTATGAGAGGATAAACGAGGACTACCTAAGGGCTCTGAGGGCTGTGAGGTTTGCGGCTAATTTAGGTTTTGAGATAGAAAATGATTTGAAAGAATCTATTAGGTCAAAGGTTAAAAACCTATCCTACATATCTGTTGAAAGGCAAACGGCTGAGATAGATAAGATCTTACTAGGACCTGACCCAGCAAGGGGGCTTAGGCTCTTGGATGAAACAGGCCTGCTTGGCGAAATTTTTCCCGAAGTTAAGGCCATGGTTGGCTTTGACCAACATTCGCCTCACCATTATTTGGATTGTTTTGACCACACTCTTAAGGTTTTGGAAGGGACTCCTTCTGAATTGTCAACTAGGTTGGCGGCTCTTTTTCATGATACAGGAAAGCCTAGCACTTTTTTCCTAGATGAAAATGGGAATGGTAGATTTTTTGGCCACCAGAAGGTATCTAAGGATCTTGCAGAAGAGAGGTTAAGATATTTAAAATATTCAAAAAAATTAATTGAAGATGTTGGAGTCTTAATTGGTCGCCACATGGACTCGTCCAATCCCTATACAGAAAAATCTGTAGCAAGGCTTTTAAGAAAGATTGGTGAAGAAAATTTAAAAAGATTATTTGACTTGCAAGAGGCAGATATCCTAGCTACAGTCCATGATGACATCTCAAATATAGATAAGGGACGCAATTTATTAAAAGAAATTTTAGAGAAAAAGCCAGTGTTATCAAGGAAGGATTTGGCTATAAATGGCAGAGATTTAACAAAGATAGGCTTTGATGAAGGTCCAGACATAGGCATTATCTTAGGTGAAATTGAGAGAGAAGTTTTTGATGGAACTTTGTTAAATGATAGGCAGACCTTGCTTAATGAGGCGAGGATTATAGGTTCAAAGCTTGATAGTAAGGCTTATGAGTAGTATATTATTTCAATGAGTAGAAAAGTACACGGAGGATTAAATGACAGAATTAAAATCACACGAAAACAATATAGCAAAGTTTGAATTTAACGTTAGCTATGATGACTTTAAGAAGGCAACTGACACAGTATATAAGAAAAACAAAAAGAGATATAGAATAGATGGTTTTAGACCAGGTCATGTTCCAAGAAGAGTTCTTGAAAAAATGTATGGCCCAGAAATTTTCTACGATGATGCTATCCAAATAGTATTCCCAGAACCATATGAAAAGGCAGTGGAAGAATTAGGTCTTGAAGTAATAGACCAACCATCTGTTGACCTTGACGATATCGAAGAAGGTAAGGATATTATTTTTAAGGTAGAAGTAGAAACTAAACCACACCCAGTTTTAGGCGACTACAATGACCTTGTAATCGAAGAAGTTTCAGAAGAAGTTACTGATGAAGATGTTAAAGCAGAACTTGATAGACAATTAGAAGAAAATGCAAGACTTGTTGAAATCACAGATAGACCTGTTAAAAAAGACGATAAGGTAAATATCGACTTTGACGGCTACCTTGATGGAGAAAGATTCGAAGGCGGCAAGGCTGAAAAATATGACCTTGTAATTGGTTCAAACACTTTCATCAATGGCTTTGAAGATCAAATCATAGGCCACAATGTTGGTGATAAATTTGACGTTAATGTAACTTTCCCAGAAGATTACCAAGCTAAAGAGTTCCAAGGCAAAGATGCTAAATTTGTTGTTGAAATTAATTCTATCACAGAAAAACAACTTCCAGAACTTGACGATGAATTTGCAAAAGATATTTCAGAATACGACACACTTGATGAGCTTAAAAATTCTCTAAAAGAAAAATTAGCTGAAGATAAAAAAGCTTATGCTCAAAATGCAAGAGAAAACCAAGCCGTAGCTGCCCTAGTAGAAAAATCTGAAGTGACAGCTCCTGCTAGCATGGTTAATAAAGAAATCGATTATGAAATGCAAAACCTTGATCAAAGACTTCAAGGCATGGGACTAAGCCTAAGCCAATATATCGAGCTTACAAAGATGGATATGGCACAAATTCGTGGCCAATATAAAGAGCAAGCTAGTGCTAGAGTTAAGGCAAACCTTGTAATTGATGAAGTAGTTTTAAAAGAAAACATCGAAGTTACTGATGAAGAAAAAGAAAAAGAACTACAAGAAACTGCTAAAAATTATGGCGTAGAAGACCTTGAAAAATTCAAAGAAATCTTCGCTAAGAACGTATCAGATGATACCCTTGTAGAAAATATTAAGAGAAGAAAAGCTGTAGAACTTCTTGCTTCAAAGGCAAAGGCTCTTCCTCACGAAGAATACCACAAGGTAGTTGAGAAAGAAGCTAAAAAAGAAACTAAGGCTAAAAAAGAAGAAAAGAAAGAAGACTAATAGCTATTCTTAGCAGTTTCCAGGGGAATAACCCAGAAAGGAGACACAGTGTTAGCTAAAAATTATTTAGTACCAACTGTCATTGAGCAAACAAATAGAGGCGAAAGAGCCTATGATATATATTCAAGACTTCTAAAGGATAGGATAATTTTCCTATCTGGAGAAGTGCGTGATGAAGTGAGCGATATAATAATCGCCCAACTTCTTTTCCTTGAAAGTGAAGACCCAAATAAGGATATACATTTTTATATCAATTCCCCAGGTGGAGTTGTGACAAGTGGTCTTGCCATCTATGACACAATGAATTATATAAAACCAGATGTATCTACAATTTGTATTGGCCAAGCAGCATCAATGGGGGCTGTATTATTATCATCAGGAGCCAAAGGCAAGAGATTTTCCCTACCAAACTCCAATATAATGATCCATCAACCATCAGGTGGGGCCCAAGGTCAAGCATCAGACATAGTTATCCAAGCTGAGCAAATCCTAAAAATAAAGGCTAACCTTAATAGGATTTTGTCAGAAAATACTGGCAAAGACTTAGCGACTATTGAAAAAGATACAGATAGAGATTTCGCGATGACAGCAGAAGAGGCCCTAAAATACGGCCTAATTGATAAAGTAATAGAAAGTAATAAGTAAAATGGCTAATAAGGAAAAAAGTACGGTAAGATGTTCTTTTTGTGGTAAGGATGCCAGCCAGGTCAAGAGGATAATAGCAGGGGCAGACGGTTATATTTGCAATGAATGTGTTGAGCTTTGCTCTGATATTATCAAAGAAGAAAAGGGTGGCGATAATGGATTTGATTTTGATTTTAAATTATCAAAACCAAAAGATATTAAGTCCTACCTTGACTCTTATGTAATTGGTCAAGAAGATGCAAAGAAGACCCTATCTGTGGCAGTCTATAACCACTACAAAAGAATTACTAGCAACGAAGACGATTCAGAAGTTGAATTACAAAAATCAAATATTTTAATGCTTGGACCAACAGGATCAGGTAAGACTCTTCTTGCTCAAACCCTTGCCAGAAAGCTTAATGTTCCATTTGCCATTGCAGATGCTACAAGCCTTACCGAAGCAGGTTATGTGGGTGAGGATGTAGAAAATATTATCTTAAAATTAGTCCAAGCAGCTGACTATGACATTGAAGCAGCAGAACTTGGTATAATCTATGTTGATGAGATAGATAAGATTACTAGAAAGAGTGAAAATCCATCTATAACCCGCGATGTAAGTGGGGAAGGCGTCCAACAAGCCCTTCTTAAATTAATAGAGGGAACTGAGGCCAATGTTCCACCTCAAGGTGGAAGAAAGCACCCATCTCAAGAATATATTAGGGTAGATACTACAAATATTTTATTTATTCTGGGTGGTGCCTTTGAAGGAATCGGCAATATCATAAACCAAAGACAAATGGATAAGACCATTGGTTTTGGGGCAGATATTACAAAGAGAGAAAAAACTGACCTATCCATGGTAAATACAGATGACTTATTAAAATTTGGTTTGATACCAGAATTTATAGGCAGGGTTCCGATTATAGTTAGTCTTGATGCTCTTGATGAAGAGGCTCTTGTAAGAATTTTGAAGGAACCAAAAAACTCCCTAATTAAACAATATCAAAAGCTTTTTGACCTTGATGATGTAAAGCTAAGTTTTAATGACGATGCAATTTCAGAGATAGCAAAAAAAGCCTATGATCAAAAGACAGGTGCTAGGGGTCTAAGGACAATTATTGAAAATCTCCTTTTGGATGTGATGTATGAAATCCCATCAAGAGATGAAATCAAAGAAGTAATTGTAACTAAAGAATCTATTGATGACCATAGTAAACTAGAATATAAAAAGAAATAAAGATACAAAGGGGGAATGCTAGTCATTTCCCTTTTTATAACTAAGAGAGGCAAACATGAAAGAAGTTTATAAAATAAGTGAAGTAAATCTCCCCCTAATACCCCTTAGAGGGTATTGGGTCATGCCTACTACTATGCTCAACTTTGACTCATCAAGATCTATATCAAAAAACGCTGTAGAAAACGCAAAACTCAACAACGAAGAGTTGTTTTTGGTGAACCAGCTTGATATTTTTGATGACAATCCAAAGATGGATGGTCTTCATGAGGTCGGCATAGTCGCAGAAATCAAGGAAACTTTTCCTTTACCAAATGGCGATGTGAGAGTTTTTGTCCAGGCAACAGGACTTGGAAAAATTAAAAATCTCCATGTAGCAGAAGGTTTCTTGAGAGCTGAGGTTGAAAAATACGAATATATAGAAGAAAATGAAGAAAAAACTGATATCCTAGAAGCCCTTCGCAAACTTTTGGTAAGTGAATTTAGGGATTTTGCCATGATTAATGATGATATTCCTGACGAAATCGCCTATGGCATGACTGAAATAGAAAATTACCACAGGCTAGTGGACCTAATCACCTACCATCTCGATCTTGCACCAAAGGAATATTATCAAATCCTTTCAACCTTTAACGCCAAGGAGAGGATGGAGCTTGTTCATAGGATTATAAATAAGGAAATAGAACTTAAAAATTTAGGAACAGAAATAGAGCTTGCTGTTACAGAAAATATCAACCAGTCCCAGAAGGAATACTACCTAAGGGAAAAGATGGATGTTTTGAAGAAGGAACTTGCATCTACTACTGGTCAAGCAGAAAACGAAGTTGATGAATTAAGGTCCAAGATAAAAAAGATTAAGTTTGACAAACAAGCGAGAAAATCGCTTGAAAAAGACCTTGATAGGCTAGATCTAATCCCAGAAATGAGTCCTGATTATGGGGTTTTGTCATCATATCTAGACTTTGTAGTTGGCCTTCCATGGAGCAAAAAATCTAAGGAAAGTCTTGATATCAAAAAGGCTTCTGAAATTCTTGATGAGGACCATTACGGTCTTAAAGATGTCAAGGAAAGAATCCTTGAGTCAATAGCAGTTAAGATAAAAAATAAGTCTGTAAGAGGGTCTATAATTTGTTTAGTCGGTCCTCCAGGGGTGGGAAAGACCTCTATTGCTAAGTCTGTTGCTCGCGCCCTAAATCGTGAGTTTGTTTCAATGAGACTTGGTGGGGTGACTGATGAATCTGAGATTCGTGGTCACAGGAGAACCTATGTTGGTGCCATGGCAGGTCGTGTCATTGCCAATATCAATAGAATTGGAGTTAAAAACCCAGTTTTTCTCTTAGATGAGATTGACAAACTAGGATCAGACTTTAGGGGAGATCCATCAAGTGCATTGCTTGAAGTCCTAGATCCAGAGCAAAATGATAAATTTATTGACCGTTATTTGGATATACCATTTGATTTGTCGGATGTATTTTTCCTAACTACAGCCAATGACATCAACGCCATTCCAGATGCGCTTTTTGATAGGCTAGAAGTGATTGAATTATCTGGCTATACCCTAAGTGAAAAGCTAAATATTGCCAAAAAATATTTGATTAAAAAGCAGATGGCAAATACAGGTTTGAAGGAAGATGAATTTTCAATTTCAGATAAGGTTATAGAAAGAGTGATAAAGGCATACACTCGTGAAGCAGGTGTGAGGGAGCTTGAAAGGCTAATCGGCAAGATTTGCCGTCGCTCCGTCAAGGAAATCCTTGAGGGCAAGAAAACCATCAGGGTGACTATGCAAAACTACACCAAGTTTTTGGGACGTGAGAGATTTATTGACGATCATATCCTAAAAGAAGAGAAGGTGGGAGTTGTAAATGGCCTTGCCTGGACATCTGTTGGTGGAACTATGCTTACAGTTGAAGCTAACGTCATGGAAGGTAAGGGCAATGTAGAATTTACTGGTTCACTTGGGGACGTCATGAAAGAATCTGGACAGGCAGCCCTTGTCTATATCAGGTCAAATGCAGGTAAACTTGGTATTAAGGGTAAGTTTTACGAAGATAAGGATATCCATGTCCATGTTCCAGAAGGGGCAACTCCTAAGGACGGCCCGTCTGCAGGTATAACTATGACCACAGCTATTGCTTCAGCCCTTACAGGCAGGAAGGTTAAAAATAATCTCGCCATGACAGGTGAAGTCACAATCACAGGTGATGTTTTGGCTATTGGTGGGCTAAAGGAAAAGGCCCTTGCAGCCTACGCTTATGGTATTAAAAATGTGATAATTCCAAAGGATAACGAGCGTGATACAGAAGACATTGACAAGGAAATTAGGGATAAGATTAACTTTATTCCAGTATCAAATGTGTCAGAAGTTATAGAAAGAGCTCTCATATGAAAATTAAAAATATAGAACTCGAACAGGTGGCAGGTTTTAAGGCCCAGTGGCCAAAAGATGCCTTGCCTGAGATTGCATTTGTAGGTAGGTCTAACGTCGGTAAGTCTTCCTTTATAAATTCATTTTCAAATAGGAAGGCCATTGCCAAGATTTCTTCCAAACCGGGTAAGACCAGGACTATAAATTTTTATAGGGCAAATGATACTTTTAGGCTAGTAGACCTACCTGGCTATGGTTTTGCCAAGGTATCAAAGGCAGAAAAGGCCAAGTGGGATAAACTAATCAACGAATACCTCCACGACAGGGAAAACCTCAAGGAAGTATTTTTGATAGTAGATATCCGCCACGAGCCAACAGCCCAAGATAAGCAAATGTATGAGTGGATTATTGATTCTGGCTATATGGGTTTTGTAATAGCAACCAAATTTGATAAAATTTCCAAGGGTCAAATTCAAAAACACATTAATCAAATCAAAAAGAAACTAGAAATAGAAGACGAAGGCCTAATCTTCGCCTACTCCTCAGAGACCAAACACAACAAGGATGTCCTAGAAGAGCAGGTTGAAGTGATTATAAATGCTTAAAAATTGCAAGCAAAAAGTAGGTGATTTCACCTACTTTTTTGATGTTTATTTTGCAGATAGTGTAAATTCTGCGATTTTTTCGTAATTTCCGTCTGTTAGTTTGCCAGAAGTTTCATTTATTTTTGATCTTGATAGGGTGAAGGTGATTTCTCTGCCGTCCTTGATTTCATCTAGGCTTAGGTCTGAGAAGTCTTTGTTGTAGATAAAGGTGGATACTCCGTCCCTAACTGTTCTTAGGTCAAGTTGGATTTCTTTTCCTTCCTTGTCAGAACCAAGAAGTTGGTATTCATAATCAGAATCAAGACCTTCAATTACAGCGGTCATTGCAATTGGGTTTATTTTCATTAACTTTATTTTAGCTCCATTTTCTAATTGGTAATTTTCTGCTAAAACCTTGTTTTCTTCATTGACAAGATTTGTAGAAGCCTTGATAGATACAATATCGCTCTTTGAATCATTTAGGAAATAGAGGTCAACGTCTGCGTTTTCGAGGCTTGGAAAATCTTTATCAAAAGTAATCATGGTTGATTTGGTAAAAGTTTTTTCATCTTTATTCATCGCTGAAGAACCAGATTCGCTATCTACCTTGTAAGTTTCACCGTTTATTACGACTTTATAAAGTGATGAGTCTGGCATGGATTCTGGTGAAGTATTTTCGAATGCGCCTGCTTGTCTAATTATATTTAAAAACATTTTATTATCTTCAATGGCTAGATTTTCTAGAATAAAAGTGTCATCTCCAATTTCTATTGGCTTGTGAAGTTCGGTTACATATTTGTAGGAGTCGGGACTAGCACCGAATGTTTCCATCATAGAAACTTTAAGGTCTGTAAAGGCTTTGGAAACTTGTGCTTTTACAGGAGGAACAGTAAGTCCTAGCGCAAGCAAGAGGGCTGCTACAACTGCCATATATTTTTTATTTGATTTTTTCTTATAAGTTTTTGCTGTCATATATAATTTCTCCCTTTCTATATCATTTAATTCAAATTCGTTAGTTTCAAAGTCTAGGTCGTTTATCTTATCATAAACATTTTTCATTTTGGATTTCCTCCTTGATTTTTTTCTTGCCCCTGGCTACCCTGTTGTAAAGTCCTGCCTTTGATATGTCATAGACCTTGGCCAAATCATCGTAAGAATAGCCTTCTAAAAATAATTTCCTAAAAATTTCTCGGTCTTTTTCGTCAAGGACCTTCAAAATTTCTTCTGTTTCGTCAATACTTATGTCATCATCAGTTGATAAGTAAGGAGAAACTTCGTCCAAATCTACACTCTTGTGCCTGATTTCCTTTCTTAGGGCATCTATAGCTTTATACCTTGCCACACCAGCGCACCGGTTTTTAAAAGAAGACCTTGCAGGATCAAAGGAGTCTATATTATCCCAAACTGCGAGGACGCTATCGTTTAGGACCTCCATCCTGACATTTTCATTAAAGGTAAGAACCTTATAGATAGATGCCTTCATAACCGGGCCATAGGAGTCGATAAAGGCTCTGAGGGATTTTTCATCTCTATTTTTTATGCCTTGTATTATCTTTTTTTCATTCATATGCCCTCCTTCACCTATGTATTCGTAGAGAGTCCTAACTTTCTATCAAATAAAAAAATAATTATAAATATGCGTTATTACGACCCAAGACCTAACCTGTGTGCATAAATAATTTATTAGATAATTATTTATAAATATTGCTTTAATTGGCTAGCTTAGGTGCTCGCAAAGGTTTCATATCTTTGATATCATACTGGTGAAACAGAATACATAAAGGAGAGTGTATGAAAAAAATAAAACATTAGCATTATTACTTTCAATATCTATGCTTTCATCAGCTTGTGGTGGAACAAAAACTGATAATAAGGCAGGAGATGGCAAAGATTCTACAGTCGGTGAAACTACAGGTGAGGGTACAGCAAAGGGTCACAATGGTGATCTTAAGGCAGTTGTAACTTTTGATGGAGATAAGATTGCTAAAATCGATCTTACTCATGAAGAAACAAAAGGTCTAGGCGATGAGGCAGCTGATAAGCTTGTTGACGAAATTATTGCAAATAATTCTGTAAATGTTGAGACAGTTTCAGGTGCAACAGTTACATCTACCGCTGTTATAGAAGCAGTTAAGGCTGCCATCCAAGCTAGTGGTAGGGATGTAAAGAATTTTGAAGCTAAAAGCGAAGCTAAAAAAGGTGAGACAGTTGAAAAAGAAACTGATGTAGTTGTAATTGGTGGTGGTGCAGGTTTTGCTGCAGCAGTTAGTGCCAAGGAAGCAGGAGCAAATGTAATCCTAGTTGAAAAACTTGCAACAGTTGGTGGTAACACTCTAATTTCTGGTGGAGAATATGCTGCTCCAGATAATGACCTTCAAAAAGAAGAAGGCATCAAGGATAGCAAGGAACTTTTTGCTAAAGATGTAGAAGAAGCAGGTGGAAATCCAGAACTTATCAAAGTGCTTGCTGATAGGGCCACAGAAGATGCTTATTGGCTAAGAGATGACATCGGAGTTAAGTGGTTAGATTAACTAATGTTCTTTGGTCGTCACTCTGTAAAAAGATCTCTAATTCCTGCAGATCACACAGGTAACGAACTAATCAAAAACCACCTAAAGAAAGCAGAAGAATTAGGAATAGAAGTAATCAAAGAAGCTGATGTAAAAGAAATCTTATCAAAAGATGGAAAAGTTTGCGGTATCAAGGCAGAAACCAAAGAAGGAGACCTAGTTGTAAACGCTAAGTCAGTTGTAGTTGCATCAGGTGGTTTTGGTGCCAATGCTAAGATGTGCTACGAATATGATAAGGAAATCGACGAACACGTCAAATCAACAAACTCACCAGGAGCTACAGGAGATGGTATCCTAATGGCAGAAAAACTTGGTGCTGATACAGTTGACATGGATAAAATCCAACTTTACCCAGTATGTGACGTTGAAACAGGCAAACTTCTTTACTGTGGAGACACTAGACTTGTTGGTGGCGCCCTTCTTGTAAACAAAGAAGGTAAGAGATTTGTAGAAGAATTGGGCACAAGAAGAGAAATCTCAATGGCAATCAAAAAGCAGACAGACTATGTTGGCTACCTACTTTGGGATGAAACATCAAACGAAAAAACAGGCACTATGAAATCAAATCCAGAAGAAGCAAAATCTTTATTTGATAGGGGCCTAATGGTTAAGGCTAACACTCTTGAAGAATTAGCTGACCACTTTGGAATCGACAAGGATGCCCTTCTTGAAACAGTTAAGACTTTCAATGAAAACTCTGCAAAGAAAGAAGACCCAGAATTTAACCTAAGAATGCTAGGCTGGCAAGTAAAAGATGCTCCATTCTACATGATGAAGGTAGACCCAGCAGTTCACCACACCATGGGTGGTCTAAAAATTAATACAGAAGCTCAGGTATTAAACAAAGACGGCAAGTGGATTGAGGGACTTTATGCAGCAGGCGAAGTTACAGGTGGCATCCATGGTTCAAACAGACTTGGATCAGTAGCTATGGCTGACATCACTGTATTCGGAAAAATAGCTGGTGAAAACGCAGCAGCAAACGCAAAAAAATAATATATAATATTTAAAATAGCTCTTCGGAGCTATTTTTTATTTAATTAATAAGATTGCTAATAATTGTTTAACTTTAGTTGCTTTACGGTATATATAAGATAGCGAAAAAATATAAAAGCTTTAATCAAAAGCTAGGAGAATTTATGATACAAACTGAAATAAAAAACAAGATAGGAATAATTTATTTAGATAGGCCTCAGGCCCTAAATGCCCTAAACCGACAAATGATAGGAAAAATCGAAGAAACTTTGAAATCTTGGGAAAAGGACTCGGAAATCAAGGCTATTTTATTTGACTCAAAATCAGAACGAGGATTTTGTGCAGGGGGAGACCTTAAGGAAATATATGTAGATTATCTTAAAAATGATGAGGCTAAGGATAAGGACATATTTTTCAAAGAGGAGTTTGCCCTTGATAAATATATAATGACCTACCCAAAACCAATCATTAGCCATTGGTTTGAGGTTACCATGGGTGGGGGAATAGGTCTTACCATCCATTCTGACCTAATAATAGCAGATGAAACTGTGAATTGGGCCATGCCAGAAACAAGTCTTGGCTTTGTTCCAGACGTGGGAGTAGGATATTTCATATCAAAATTACCGCAAGCTATGGGTCAATATGTGGGCTTACTTGGGGCAAGGCTTTATCCAGATGACCTTCTAAGCTATGGATTTTGTCATATGCTGATTGATTCAAAAGACTATGGCGAACTTGTTAATAGGCTTATGGATATGGACGCAGATTCAGAAAATTTGATAGAGGATTTTAAGGAAAAAGTCCTAGATTTGAACCAGCTTCCAAAAGAAACAAAGAATACCAAAAATTTAGAAGAAATAGAAAAGCACTTCTCAAAAGATGGGGTAGAAGAAATCAAAAATAGTCTAGAAGCAAGTGATTCTGATTTTGCAAAAGAAAGTCTGGCTATATTAAATAATAGAGATCCTTTTATGTTAGAAGTCCAATTCAAAAAATATTTCCTAGGCAAAAAGCTGACAAAGCAAGAAACTATTGACTTAGATTTAGAAATTATTAAATACGGTCGAAAAACAGGTGCTCTTGAAGAAGGCATTAGGTCAGTTCTGATAGATAAGGACAAAAATCCAACCTGGCCAACAAAAAGTCTCGAAGATGTGGACCACGAAGAAGTTGATAGGCTTTTAGGGATCAAATAGGAGAGAAATCCTACTTGGAATAAATAAGGATTAAAAATTATAAGCCATATATTTAAGGGCCAAAGCTAGCTTGTTTATGGGCTCACAGGCCCTAGTGTAAGCTAATGGAAATTTGGTCAATAAATTATATAATATTTCTGAGGTGATTAGATGAATATAGGAATTTTAGTAGCAGTTGAATTTGATGCTTTTTATAACATCTACAAAGAACCAATCGAAAGGTACAAGCATGGTAGCTTTGAAGTTTTGAAATACCATATCCATGGCAAGGATGTCTTTGTTTGCCCTTCAAGTGCAGGGCAAATTCGTGCTGCAATTGCTATGACCCTTCTACTTGATGTTTATAAGTGCACTACCATTATAAATTATGGGGTTGTGGGCGCTTTAAATGATCGCAAAGTGGAAGAGCTTACTGTTGTGGAAAGTGTGAGCCATTACGAATGGGACACATCTGATGTAGATGGCGTAGCAAAAGGCCAATACGAGATTTTTGATGATGTTGCTATGAAAACTACGGGCAAGCTTGTAGATTTGGCAATGAAGATTGACCCAGATTTGGAAAAAGTTAAGCTTGCTTCGGGTGATAAATTTATAGCAGGTCTGGATGCAAAAAGCAAGCTAGCCAAGGAGTGGTCTTGTGATATTGTCGACATGGAAGGAGCTGCTATTGCCCTAGCCTGTCACTTGTATGGGGCAGAATTTCTCATGATAAAGGCAGTATCAGATGCACTAACTGAAGGTGGAGCAGAGTTTTACGAAAATTTTGAACGTGCATCCAAGGTCGCAGTTGGGATAATTGGCGATATAATCAAAGCTCTTTAATTTTATCTCCTGGTAAAAAATCCATTTATAAAGTGGATAAATTTGGGATTTTAAAGTGGAAAATACCTATAAAATGATTTGGGAATTGAAAATATAAAGATTTTTAATAAAAATTGTCAAGCAAAAAGCAAGGCGCAAACCTTGCTTTTTAAATTTCTTAGATTTCTGCTGAGTTTTCCCAAAGACCGTGGATGTTGCAATAAGAAAGTGCGTAAACTTCGCCGCCCTTGTCTGTTTTAATTCTTGCTTCAACACATGGTTGGGTGAAGATTTCTTCTTCGCCGTGAGCCTTAAATTCATAAGAACCAACTTCGATTGGGAATTTTGCTCCTTCTGGTTTGAAGAATACTTTGATCCATGCGATGTGGTGTTCAAATGTGTTTGGGTGAGCAACTTCTTCACCAACGTTAGCCTTGATGTGAACAAGACCATCTTCTTTGGTGATGTGGATTACTGGAACGTGTTTTTCAGCTTTCCAATCAGCAGTTTGAATTGTTTCTGTTAGTTTCATATTATTCCTCCATATATTATAGTCTACATTAAATAATATACCCTAGCTGATGATTTATAAACACTTATTTTTCAACAAAGTCACTTTAATAAATTACTATATTGCAAATAATTCTTCTTAAAATATAATGAAAGAAAGGAGCGACTATGGATAGGTTAAAAGAATTAAAAGAAGCAAAAGAGGCAGCGGACCTAGTTATAGTAAGAATAGACGTAGGAATTAGGCAGCTGGAGTCAGCAACATCTTGGGGCATCCTAGATATTTTGGGAGGAGGCTTAATTTCAAGCCTTATTAAAAGAAACAAGATAGGCGAAGCAAACAGTAGCTTAGAAGAAATATCATTAAGCCTTAAATCTCTCAATAAAGAACTAAGTGATGTTGACATAAGTTTGCCTGATACCATACCAGATAGGCTCTCAGATCAAGTTTTCGACATGGTTTTTGATAATATTTTTACTGACATAAGGGTCCAAGGAGAAATAAAAGAAAACTTAGTCAGCCTAAAAGAATTAAGGCATGCTGTAGTAGGTCTAAGTGAGAAGCTGTCTAAAGAAATAAGAGAATTGGAAGCAAAAAATTAAGGAGTAGGAAAAAATGGACGTATTATTAGTGGTTGATTTGCAAAATGACTTTGTAGACGGTGCCCTTGGTAATGAGGGCAATGAGAAGATAGTCAGTCCGATTGAAAAATTGGTGGATGATTTTAAGGGTGAAGTGATTTTTACTAGAGATACCCACGAGGAATCTTATTTGGAAAGTCTTGAGGGCAAGCACCTACCTGTGACCCACTGCATAAGGGGAAGTAAAGGATGGGAAATAAAAATCCCTACCAAGGATAAAAAGATAATAGATAAGCCTTCTTTTGGGTCTTATGAACTGGTTGATTATCTTAAAGAATTAGATAAAAAAGAAAAAATCGAAAACATCTACATGGTTGGAATTTGTACAGACATCTGTGTCCTATCAAACGCTATCATGATCAAAAACGCCCTTCTTAATACAGAGGTGACAGTCATTGAAGACCTGTGCAAGGCTACAAGCGAAGCCGCCCACCAAGCAAGCCTAGTCGCCATGGCATCCTGTCAGGTAAATATAATAAAGTTTGCTGATTTTAAGCAAGAATAAAATTTTTAAAAGCTATGAGTTTGAAAACTCGTGGCTTTTTTTGTTGGATTTTTTTATATAATATTTTTATTTGCTATAATAGAAATAGAAAAACTAAAGGAGCTTTTATGAAACTTGAAATTTGTATTGATTCATTTGATGGGATGGTTGGTGCTTTTTATGGTGGGGCTGATAGGGTTGAGATTTGCTCGGCTTTAAGTCTTGATGGGCTTACACCAGATGTTGGTCTTGTTGATATTTGTTGTGAGTATGAAGATATAGAAAAATTTGTCATGGTTAGGCCAAGGCCAGGACATTTTACATATGATGATTTTGAGCTTGGCCAGATGAAGGCGACAATTATTGCTTTTAAGGATAAGCCAATCGATGGCTTTGTCCTTGGTGTCCTTGATGAGGAGGGTAGGCTTGATATAGAAACTATGAAGGAACTTGTATATTTAGCTTTTCCAAAGAAGGTTGTTCTTCACAGAGCTTTTGATTATTCAATCGACGGTGAGGAAAAAATCGAAGAGTTGATTAAGATGGGATTTGAAAGAATCCTAACTTCTGGCAAAAAACCAAAAGCTGTTGATGGTTTGGATTTGATAAGGGACTTGCAAATTGAATACGGAGATAGGATTGAAATTATGGCTGGCTCTGGGGTTAATCATGAAAATATCAAAGAAATTTACGAAAAAACCGGCATAGAAAATTTCCATTTATCAGCTAGTTACACAGGCCAAAGCGAAATTGCCTATGATAATTTTGGCAAGGCTTTTGATGATTATAGGTGGACCAGTTCCGGCCTTGTTGAAGCAGCGAGATTAGCTATTGATGACTTAAAAAAATAAAAATTGTGATTTGAGTCATAGTAATTTTTCCAATCTTTGTTAAAATAAAAATAGAATTTAGAAAGTTAAATAAGTTTTACAAAGGAGGAAATATGATTAAAGATAGCAAAATTATTTTGGTTGGTGATGGTGCAGTAGGTTCATCTTTTGCCTATGCTTCAACAATCTTAGGTATAGGTAGGCAGCTTGGAATTATAGATCTAAATGAAGATAAGGCTGAGGGTGACGCTATGGATCTCTCAGATGCCTTATCATTTACTAAACCAAAGGAGATTTTCAAGGCAGATTATTCTGATTGCAAGGATGCAGAAGTGGTTGTAATCACAGCTGGAGCCCCACAAAAACCAGGTGAAACCAGACTTGATCTAGTAGGCAAAAACCTAAAGATTTTTAAGGATATGATTGGTAAGATTAAGGATTCTGGCTTTGAGGGAATTTATGTAGTTGCTTCAAATCCAGTAGACATCCTAACCTATGCAACATGGAAATATTCTGGTGCTCCTGCAGAAAAGGTAATCGGTTCTGGTACAAGTCTTGATACATCAAGGTTTAAAAAAGAAATTGCTTCCCTAATTGGCATTGACCCAAGAAGTGTTGATGCTTTTATCTTAGGTGAGCACGGGGATACAGAATTTCCAGTATGGTCCCATACCAATGTTGGCGGTCTTCCAATTTATGAATGGGTAGCCAACCACTCAGAAGTAGACGAAATGGCCCTATTAGATACTTTCGAAAAGGTAAGAAACGCTGCCTATGAAATAATAAATAAAAAGGGAGCAACTTTTTACGGTATAGGCATGGCTCTTGCTAGGCTTGTAGAATCTATCATAAATGACGAAAATTCAGTATATTCAACCTCATCCTACCTTGATGGTGAATATGGAGAAAAAGATATTTTCATTGGTGTTCCATCAGTAATCGGCAAGGAAGGCGTAAAGTGGGTAATAGATGTGCCACTTACAGATACCGAAAAAGAAAGAATGAAAAAATCAGCTGACACCCTTAGAAAGGTAATGGTTGATTCTGGGCTTGTAGAAGATAAAAATTAATAAAAAAATAAGGGAGTAGGATTCTACTCTCTTATTTTTTGCATAGTAAATTATTTTAGTTTAAGGATATGACAATTTTCCTTATTGTGGGGAATTATACGTTGTAATTTTACCCAACGCAGAGCCTATTTATATCCCCATGGCTCTTATAAATAGTTTTATAAGATTTTTTTATCTTATTGTAGTGATCAAATAATTTGATTTTTTGATCCTTGTCGGCATATACTTTCCAGTAGCCGTTGACCAGAAACTTAGCCCCCTTATTTTCTATAAAACCAACTACGTCCTCATAGGGGTAGCCAAGAAAAATACCTATTTCGTGGGGAAAAGATTCTTTTTTGAACCTATATTTCAAATGCCTAATGCATTGATCAAGGTCATTTGTCTTATAGCCCAGAGTTGATAAGAGGTTTTTTATCTTTGTTTGGTTTATTACGTAAGATAATTTTGCGGGTCTATAAGCAAAAATTTGAGCGGTTTTTTGGTCGGTCTTAAGTATTTCTACGTACATATTTTTCTTGTTAAGTATTTCATTCCACTCAGAGACCATTTTTTGGATGTTGATATTTTTAATGTTTTTAAAAGTAAATAGATTTGCGATTTTTTTATTAGCTAAGGTCTGTGATGCGTAATTAACCAATAAAAATTCATTCATTTTATTGTAAGGCTTTAGCTAAATCTGAAGCTGCCCTTCTACATTCTTTTAAAGCATCATCATCTGGATAATCATAAGCAATTAGTCCATCACAAACTAGGTTTATACCGTCACCTTCGCATCTTTCTTGCCAAGTGTGCATCCATTCACCCTCAGCCCATTCATAAGAACCAAATATTAAAACAGGTTTATCTGAAAGAGATTTTTCTACGCTTTCAAACATAGGTTCAAATTCACCTTCTTCTAATTCTTCAGATCCCATAGCTGGACAACCAAAAGCAAATCCGTCATAATTTGCTACATCGCCTTCGCTGAATGAAGAACAATTAATTACTTCTGCTTCTAAATCAGAATTTTTAAGTTCATCAGCTATTTCATTTGCCATGGCTAGAGTGTTACCTGTACCTGACCAATAAACTATTGCTACTTTCTTCATGTTTTTCTCCTTAATTTGATTTCGTAATTTATGATATTAATAATCCTTATCAATATTTTATGAGACTGATAATCCTTATCAACATCTAACCTAATAATAAACCATTGTTTGCTTCTTGTCAAGCATTTTTTTATTTTTTTATTAAAAAATGAAGAAAAGCTAGATTTCAATCTTTATATTATAGTATATGTAAAAAAATAGGGTAAAAATTCTAGTTTGAAAGATAAGAATACTAAATTTTGGCAAAATATAAAAATTAATTAAAAAACTATATATAAATCATATTATTTCTAAATTTGAATTCTTTTTGTATAGGTGTATTATAAAGGGAGGACACAAAAAAATAAAGGTTAATAATCATGAATCTAAAGTTTAGATAATGAAAGATAATGAATATAAATATTCGGATTATTAATTTAATAATAAAGTAAAAATAATATAATATGATTAATACTTTATTTTCGTTGCAAATTGATTATTAAAATATAAGGCTAAAAGATTTTAACAAAAGCAAAATCCTATTTTATTGAAATTATTAAAAGTCTCAGTTTATATTTTTTGGTCCTATTTAGAAAGGAAGTTAGTGATGAAAAAAATATCAAAATTTATTTCATACCATCCTAGGTTGGTACTTTTGGTGATGACTATTTTACTAATACCATCATGGATTGGCTATAAGTCCACAGGGGTAAACTATGATATCCTATCATATTTGCCAGAAAATCTTGAGTCTACTCAAGGCCAGGAAATCCTTGATAAGGATTTTAAGAATGCCGCTACGGGTATGCTTATCCTAAGGGGAACTGACCACGATGCAGACAAGTTAAAAAAAGAAATATTAGAAATAGATGGGGTTGAGGATGTAATTTCAAAGTCTTCAATCGTGGGCGATACAGTTCCTAATGAATTTTTGCCTGATGAGATTAGGAAGGCCTTTTATGCGGAGGATTCAACTCTTTTGATGGTTAAATTTTCTGAGTCATCTTCGTCTTTTAAGACTATGGAGGCTATAGATCAGATAAGGAATCTTGAGTCAAAGGAAAAATACCTAAGTGGTATTTCTTCTTTGGTTAAGGATACTAAGGACTTAATTGATAGGGAAACGCCGATTTATGTTGGCTTGGCGGTTGCCTTGGCTCTTGTTGTTTTATCTTTGGCCAATGAATCAACTATTATCCCATTTCTCTTTATGCTAAATATAGGTTATGCAATTTTGTATAACTTTGGGACAAATTTTTTCTTGGGAGAAATTTCCTATATTACCAAGGCAATCGCAGCAGTTTTGCAACTTGCTGTTACAACAGATTATTCGATTTTCCTCTACCATAGGTATGTAGAGAAGAAAAAGAAAAATGAAAGCAACAATGAGGCTATGGCTAAGGCTATTGATTCGACTTTAGCATCTATCTTTGCCTCTTCCCTTACAACATTTGCTGGATTTTTAGTGCTTTTATTAATGCAGCTGGGTCTTGGTAAGGATATAGGTCTTGTAATGAGCAAGGGAGTGCTCTTAGGTCTTATTTCAACAGTTGTAGTCTTGCCACCAATGATTCTCCTTGCTGAAAAACTTGTAAACAGGTTTAACCACAAGGTTTTACTTCCTGATTTTTCAAGGATAGCAAATTTTACAATAAAACATAGGAAAAAACTTTTTATAGTATTTTTGATTTTGTTTATCCCAGCTGTCTATGGGGCAAGAAATACTAATCTTTATTACAATTTGGACAGGTCACTTCCACAAGATCTTGACTCTATTGTTGCCCTAAACAAGATGAAAAAAGACTACAATATGGCCTCAAGCCACTTTATAGTGGTCAAGGAAGACCTTTCAAAAACAAGTGTAAATTCGATGATAGAAGAAATTAAAGATGTGGAGGGGGTAAATAACGTCCTAAGCGTAAATTCAATGACAGGCCTTACTGTGCCAAGCGAAATATTACCTCAAAAATTAAAGCAAAACTTCGTTCAAGACGGCTATCAGATGATCATGGTTAATTCAGAATACCAAACAGCGTCAAATGAAGTTAATAACCAGATTGCAGAAATTGATAAAATTGTAAAGGCCCATGACGCTGATGGAAAAGTTACAGGTGAGGCAGTTTTAACAAAAGACTTGACAATCCTATCCGATAGGGATTTTAAGATGGTAAATATCGTTTCACTTATAGTGGTATTTCTAATCATAGCCTTAGTTTTCAAGTCATTTGCAATTCCGATTATTTTGATTAGTGCAATTGAACTTGCGATTTTCATAAATATGGGAATTCCATTTTACTTTGGCCACACCATTCCATTTATCACTTCGATAATAATTGGAGTGGTTCAATTAGGGTCGACCATTGATTATTCAATACTTATGATGGATAGGTTTATCTTTGAATATAAAAAACATAGAAATCTAGAAAAGGCACTTGATTTGTCAGTTAGAGAAACATCAAAATCAATAGTTACATCTGCACTTTCATTTTTCGCAGCAACTATTGGCGTAGGTATCTACTCAAAGATGGAAATTGTATCAACTATTTGTATATTTTTGGCTAGGGGTGCGATAATTTCAATGCTTGTAATTATCATATTCCTACCTGCCATAATAGGGCTTACAATTCCCTTTATCGAAAAAACTACAAAAGGATTTAAAGAAGGAGAAGAAAATGAATAAAAAATTTGTAAAAGCTCTAGCAGTTTTAAGTGTAAGTTCAATTCTTGGTGGAAATGTCGCCTATGCTAGTGCGACTAAAACTTATAAAAATGAAACTGTTTATGTCACCAAAGAGGCGGATAAAGTCAAAGATAAGACTGTTTCAGTTTGGATAAACAAGGACGGAAAGACAGATGTAAAGGATAAGTCAGACCTTAAAGACATTAAAAATCTTGAAACTGATGAAAAAATCGAGACCAAGGACGGCTTTATTGATATAAATTCTAAGGATAAAGACTTTTATTACCAGGGAAAGACCGACAAGGACTTGCCTGTGGATGTAGAAATAAAATACGAACTAGAGGGTAAGGCCATAGATTTTAAAGACCTAGAAGGAAAGTCTGGCAAGGTAAAAATTACTATCACAGCCCACAACAAGGTAAAAGAAAAGCAAAAATCTGGCAAGATGATTTACTCACCATACCTTGTAATGACTGAGATGACCTTTGCAGATGACCAGGTAAAAAATATCGAGGCTGATTCAGCAAAAATCGTTAAAGACGGCAAAAACCAAATAGTAGCCGGGGTCCTTACTCCAGGTCTAAGGGAAAATTTTGCTGGCCTTCTGGATGCTGAAAAGCTCACTAAGTTTAAGGACCAGATTGAAATTGAAATAGATGTAGAAAATTTCAAACCTAGCGAAGCCTATGTTGTAATTACAAACGAAATCTTCCAAGACGGTAAAAGCTTAGGATCCTTTGATGATTTGGAAAGTGGACTTGATGAATTAACAACAAATGCAGGAAAACTTGTGGATGGTTCAGGCAAACTCAAAGAAGGAAGTCAAAGCCTAAATAAAGGGATTTCTGACCTTGCTGATGAATCTGAAAAATTATCCGCAGGATCTGAGAAGTTGATTGCAGGTTTTGACCAAATGAGTGGAGCCTTTGCAAGCTTGCCAGAAAAAATTGGACCAATGGAAAATGCCATTTCTGCCCTAGATAAGGGAGGTGCTAATTTAAATCAGGGTCTTAACCAATATACAGGTGGTCTTTCTGAGATTAATTCAAAAATGGGAGATTTGATGGATGGTGCAGACCGTTTGAATCAAGGTGCGACCAAGTTAAATGCAGGTATTGAAAGGCTCAGCCAAGGAAGTAAGGAACTTAGGGAAAAATTATCCCAAGATGCCAAAGGAGGCAATCTATTAGAATTTGCGACCTCTTTAAAGGACTTAAGAACAGGTATTGATGACTTTAGCGGGAATATAAATCCTATGGCTGAATCCTTAGAAAAATTAAACCAAGGCCTAAAATCAGCAAGTGACTCTTCAGAAAAAATATCAAAATCCCTAGCTGACTTAAGCGCTGCAGGAGAAAATGCGCCAAATATCGAAGGGGTAATATCAAATATTAATAAGAATGCGGCTAGTCTTGAAAATCAAATAGCTAGTCTTGAATCTAAAAATACTGATGGGGCTTTGACAAGTGAAATTGAAAGTCTAAGGGCAATCAAAAATGGCCTTTATGGCCAAAGTCAAAAACTTGGCGCCAGTGCAAAGGTAAATGCAGAAATTTACGCTAGTTTAAAAAACTTAAGCGGAGCATTAAATGAGCTTACAAGTGGCCTTAACAAATTGAGCCTGAGCCTCGGAGAGATGAGCGAAAAGCTTGATGGATCTAAAGATGATCTAGAAGAAGCATCAGTCAAACTAGGAGCAGGTATAGAAAAAATTGAAAGTGGCTTATCTGATTCCGACCTAATGAAATTAGGGGAGGCCCTAAGCCAACTTGATGAGGGCTTAGATAAGTTAAAGGAAGGTTCTGAAAACCTGGTGGCTGGTACACAAGCCAATAAGGAAGGAGTGGATAAACTCGTTAATGGTTTAAATTTATTAGATTCAAAATCTGCTGACCTAAGAGAAGGCTCAGAAAAATTATCAGATGGTCTTAGCGAATTTAAGGAAAGGTCTAAAGCTCTTAGTGAGCTTGGATCAATAGATGATAAGGCTTTAAATCCGATGGCTAAGGGGCTTTCTGACTTAAATAAGGGAATACTTGACCTAAGGACAGGTGCACTTAAGCTAAAAGAAGGGTCAGATACTTATAATGAAAAGTATGAAGAATTTGACTCAGGACTTAGAAGATACAAGGAAGAAGGTATTGATAAATTAGCCGAAAAAACCGGAGATATCAAAGAAATAGGAGAAATCCTAGACCAAATGTCAAAGCTTGCTAAGAAAAACAATTCAATATCAGGCTCAACTGATGATATTGAGACAAGATCAAGGATAATAGAAAAAATCAGATAAGATATTGATATTGAAAAATCTAGGAAAACTCATATAACAATATCAAGAGAAACCACCTCTTACAAAGCTGAGTATTTGAGACAAAATAAATTCACCAAAAAGACGCCAGGTCTTCACGAGCCGACGGGCTTGTTGCTGGCGTCTTTTTATTGTTTACTTGTCGTAAAGGTCTAGATACTTTTTTACAAAAATTAAGATTAACCCTACAAACAAGTGGAAAGAGAAATTTTCCCAGATGATTTGAGACAAAATGTTCTCAACTTTCTCCACCTAATAAAATATGGTGTTAGGCACTAATATTATATAATATAAATTAGGCCAGTAGGGATTAAAAAAATATAAAAATTTTCAATCAAAAACTGCCAGGATTGTTCTCCTGACAGATTATTTTTTTATTCTTCTACAAAGGTGATTTTACCTTCTTCTAATTTTGCAATTCTTGCTAGGGAGTAGATATCTATGTCCATATCTTCTATGAGCTCTCTGCCTTCGCTGAAGGATTTTTCGATTACAATTCCAAGTCCTGCTGGATTTGCTCCCGCTTGTCTAACTATTGCAATCATACCTTTAGCTGCTTGACCGTTTGCTAAAAAGTCATCGATCATTAGGACATTTTCGCCTTCTTTTATGAAGTCTTTTGACACTATAAGTTCATTTGTAACTTGTTTGGTAAATGAATATACGCTTGAATGATAGAAGTTATCACCTGTGGTAAGTGATTGTTTTTTTCTGGCAAAAACGCAGTCAACTTCGAGCTCGAGGGCTGTAGCAAGAGCTGGGGCTATACCAGATGATTCTACAGTTAGGACCTTATCGATTTTTTTGTCTCTAAAGTAGTTTGCAAACTCAACACCCATTTTATGGATTAACTTTGAGTCGATTTGTTGGTTTAAAAAAGAGTCAACTTTTAGTATGTTAGGACCAATAACAATCCCATCTTTAAGAATGCGTTCTTCTAGTTCTTTCATCATGTCTCCTTATATATTTTAAAAATCTTCCTATGTACTTTAAATAATTATAGTCTTTCCCTATAAAATAGTCAATCATTTTCTATAGTTGTAACAAATCCGTCTTGAAAGATTTTGATTGACTTTGATTGATTTTGAAGCTATAATGTTTGTATGATATTGGAAAAACGTTTAGAAATAATTATAGATACTCTAAAAAAAGAGGAAGCGGTATCAAATAAATTTCTTACTGATAAGCTAGGAGTCAGTGAATCTACCTTAAGGCGAGACTTGTCATATCTGCAGGATATGGGCAAGATTACCAGGGTGCATGGAGGTGCGGTTTTAAATTCTATCGCCGCTAGAGAGATAAATTTCACTGACAACCAAAAAACTATGCTTCAAGAAAAATCTGTAATCGGTCAAAAGGCTGCAAGATTAATTAAGGATGCTAAGTTTATTTACATAGATGCTGGCTCTACCTGTAATGAGTTAATCGATTATTTATCTAGTGATCAAGATATTACTGTAGTCACAAATGGGCTTATGCATCTTGATAAATTAATTAATAAAAATATTCCTACTATTCTTTTGGAAGGCGAGGTCAAACCAGCAACTAAGGTTACTACTGGGTCAAAGACTTTAGAAGCAATCGCTAGATATAATTTCGATCTGGCTTTTATTGGTGCAAATGGTTTTGATAAGAGGGGATTTTATACAGCAGATGTAAATGAAGCTGTGGTTAAGTCTAAGGCTATAGAAAATTCTACCAGAGCCTATGTTCTTGCTGATAGTTCCAAGGAGAATGTAAAATATTTTGCAACTATAGCTAAGAGAGATGAAATTAAGTTAATTACGGAGGAAAAATGATTTATACAATTACAACAAATCCTGCTATTGACTACATCTTAAGATTTGATAAATTTGAAGATGGAGCCACAATCAGGGCTAGGGAAGACGAAAAATACCCAGGTGGCAAGGGGATTATGGCGAGCAAAATCATCCACAATCTTGGTGAGAAGTCAATAAATCTTGGTTTTGTCGGTGGTTTTATTGGCGAGTATATAGCAAACGCCATAAAAGAACTGGGCCTAGGCGAAAATTTCGTAAGAATAAAGGAAAACTCAAGAATTAATGTTAAGCTTAAGTACGATAAGGAAACAGAAATAAATGCCAAGGGGCCTCATATTTCTAGTAAGGAAGTTGAGAGTTTTTTTGAAAGTCTAAGAGATGCTAAAAAGGGAGATATCATTGTTATTTCAGGATCCTTGCCATACTCCTTGGATTCTAATTTTTATAAGAAAGTCATAGAAAAAACAGAAGCAGATTTCACTATTGATATAGCTGACAAGAAACTTCTAGATTATTTGTCCTACAAACCTCTCTTGGTTAAGCCAAACGAAGAGGAGCTTGGAAAAATTTTCCAAACTGAAATTACCGATGATAACTTAGTAGCCTATGCTAGGAAGTTAAATGAATTGGGTGCTCAAAATGTAATTGTTTCTCTCGGTGCAAGGGGTTCGATTTTTGTAAGTGGCGATGAAGCCTACAGGGCAAGACCTATTGATGGAAAACTTGTAAATTCAGTTGGTGCAGGTGATTCAATGGTAGGTGGTTTTGTATATAGCTGTGTTAATAATTATAAAAAAATTGACGCTTACAAACTAGCAGTGGCATGTGGAAGTGCAACAGCTTTTAGCCCAGATATAGCTAGTAAAGATATGATTGATGAAATATTAAAAAAAGTAGAGGTGGAAAAAATTGGAAATTAAAGATTTACTAAAAAAAGACCTGATGGTCCTAGATCTTAAGGCAGAGACCAAAGAAGAAGCTATCAAAGAAATAGCTGATAAGTTTTTCGAAAAGGGTTATGTAAAAAGTGCAGAGGATTTTGCGGAGGGTCTAAGGGAGAGAGAAGCCCAAGGTTCAACAGCTCTTGGCGAATCTGTAGCCATTCCTCACAGCAAAAATAAAACAGTAATAGAACCAGCAGTCCTCTTTGCTAGAAAAAAATCTGGTCTTGACTATGATGCCCTAGATGGGATGCCAACAGAGATTTTCTTTGCAATTGCAGCACCAGATGGGGAAAATAACCTCCATGTAGCAACCCTTGCAGAGCTTTCAAAGATGATTATGAAAGACGGATTTATAGGTGACCTTAAAAAAGTAGAAAACGAAGATGAAGTTTATGCTGTGATTGAAAAATATTCTGCAAAAGAAAAACCAGTCCAAAAGGAAGCAGAAAATAAAGAAGTAGCTAAGGCTACTATAAATCTTCTTGCAGTGACCGCTTGCCCTAATGGCATTGCCCATACCTACATGGCCCAAGAGGCCCTAGAAAAGGCAGCCAAGGCCAGGGGAGTAAATATAAAGGTAGAAACCAATGGGTCTGACGGTATTAAAAATAGACTCACAGCAGAAGAAATCGAAAAGGCAGACGCAATCATTATCGCAGCTGACAAAAAAGTAGAAACTGCTAGGTTTAATGGCAAAAAAGTAATCCAAAGACCGGTATCAGACGGAATCAGAAAGGCAGATGAGCTTGTAGATAGGGCGATAAAGGGCGAAGCAAATATCTACCACGAAGAGGCAGGTGCGAGTGCAGTTTACAAAGAAGAAAGCCAATCAATAACTCAAAAAATCTATGGCGATCTCATGAACGGTATTAGCCACATGCTTCCATTTGTAATCGGTGGTGGTATCTTACTTGCAATTTCTTTCCTCTTTGAGAGATTTACTGGTGATAAATCAACAATCTTCACCTTTCTAAATGGACTCGGAGGAGATGCTTTCAGCTTCTTAATACCAATCCTTGCAGGCTATATTTCTTACTCTATAGCTGATAGGCCAGGCCTCATGCCAGGTATGGTTGCAGGTCTAATGGCAAGTCGTGGTGCAGGTTTTATAGGTGGCTTAATAGGTGGTTTCATAGCAGGTTATGTAGTAAACTTCCTTAAAAAAGCTACAAGAAACCTTCCAAAATCAGTTGAAGGTCTTAAGCCAATGTTAATTTACCCAGTTTTAGGTCTCCTTATTGTAGGAGCAATAATGTTTTTTGCAATAGACCCAGTTTTTACAAGTGTAAATAATTTTATTAACAATTGGTTAACTAGCCTTTCTGGCACAAATATGGTTTTACTTGGCGCCCTTCTTGCAGCCATGATGGCAATAGATATGGGTGGTCCAGTAAATAAGGCAGCTTATGCTTTTGCAATCGGTGCTTTCACTGATACAGGAATTGGCACCTTTATGGCAGCTGTAATGGTAGGTGGTATGGTACCTCCAATCGCAATTGCCATTGCAACAACATTTTTCAAAGATAAATTCAACGAAGAACAAAAGAAAACAACAGTTACAAACTACATCCTAGGTGCATCTTTTATCACAGAAGGAGCTATTCCATTTGCGGCAGCTGAGCCACAAACAGTTCTCCCATCCTGTGTAATAGGCTCTAGCTTAGCAGGCGCAATCGTAGGCTACTTTGGAGTAAGCGCCCCAGCTCCACATGGAGGAATTTTCATCCTTCCAGCTATGGGATCATTAAACCAAGCCCTTTTATTTGTGGGATCTGTGGTAATAGGAGCAATAATCGGAGGACTAATCCTAGGAGCTATCAAGAAAAAACCAGAAGAAATACTTGGATAAGATTTTAAAGATTAATGATTTAAAAATATCAGAAGTAAGTCTTCTGGTATTTTTTTGCCTAAAAAATGAATTATATTTTACTTGAGTTATAATATCTGTAAAAGCTCAAAGGAGAAAATATGAATAAAGCCGCGATTTTGCATATTAGTGAAAGTTTTATGGCCTATGCCATAAGCCTTGATGAATTAAATATTAGGCTAAGAGCCGATAAAAAAGATAAGCTTGATGTAAGGCTTATTTATACCTATAAATGTGATTATCCACACGTCTGGAAAGAAGCTAAGCTGGAAAAGACCTTTGAAGATGAAAGATTTTCTTATTATGAGGTCAACCTAAAACTTTTAGATAAGAGACTGGCCTATGTTTTTAAGCTAAGTGATGAAAATGAAACCTATTATTTGAGCGAAAATGGCCTTGAAGAAGTCTATGATTTTGAAAATTTTTATTTTACATCCTTCCACATGCCTTATATCCACGAAGCAGACTTTTTTGAGCCTGTGGAATGGATGAAAAACGCTGTGTTTTATCAGATATTTCCAGAAAGATTTAGGAGGGGAGATTTTTCTAAGGATGACTCCTACATTAACCAAGCCTGGGAAGACTTACCAACTCCAAGTTCTTTTGCTGGTGGTGACCTTAAGGGAATTATAGAAAAACTTGACCACATCAAGGACCTCGGCGTGACTTGTCTATATTTGACTCCGATTTTCATATCGCCAACCAACCACAAATACGATACCATAGATTATTTTGAAATTGACCCACAATTTGGAAGCAAGGAGGATTTTAAAAAACTTGTAGAAAAGGCCCACAGCTTTGGCATAAGAATAGTCCTAGATGCAGTTTTTAATCATATGTGCCATGAAAATCCAGTTTTTAAAGACGTAAGAGAAAAGGGTAAGGAATCTATTTATTACGATTGGTTTTATATAGATGGGGACAAGGCTGATATAGAAAAAATAAATTACGAGACCTTTGCCCACGTTTATAATATGCCAAAACTTAAAACTTCTAATAAAGAAGTACAGGATTATTTAATAAAAATCGGCAAGTATTGGATAGAAGAATTTGACGTTGACGGTTGGAGGCTAGATGTATCAGATGAGGTCAGCCACGATTTGTGGAAGAGATTTAGGAAGGAAATCAAATCCGCCAAGGCCGATGCAGTTATAATTGGCGAAAATTGGCACAATGCAGAAGCCTTCCTCAGGGGAGATGAGCTTGATTCTATAATGAATTATGCCTTTACCAATACCTGCCTAGATTATTTTAAGGGAAAAATTTCTGCCCAAAAAGCAAGTGATAAGTTAAATATGATTCTTATGAGAAATAGAGATGCGGCAAATAGAATGATGTTAAACTTCCTAGATACCCACGATACACCAAGATTTATTACAGAAATCGGTGGATCTTTGGATAAAACCCTTGCTGCCCTCGCCTTAAGCGTGGTCTACATGGGAGCAAATTCTCTTTATTATGGGACAGAAGTAGGACTTGAAGGAAAAGGGGATCCTGATTGTAGGAGGACCTTCCCTTGGGAGAAGATAGAAGAAAAGCAAGATGTATTAGGAAAAATTAAAGAAATCCTCGCAGTTAAAAAACACGAAGCCATAAAAAATGGTGGGATAAAAATTTATAGCGAGGGAGATTTGTTAATTTTAGAAAGATTTGTAAATGAAAAGACCCTAAGTCTTGTCATTAACCTAGGCAAAGAAAAAAACTTTGACTTAGGATGCAAAGAAATCCTCACAGCTGGTAATTTTAAGAACCAAAAACTCGGGGAAAATAGTTTTGTAATCTGGGAAAAATAAAAAAGATATGGGGAGACTAGCCCGTCGGCTCGGGGAGATCAGCCCGTCGGCCCGAGGTGACCAGGAGCTATAGTTAAAAAATAAGGAATTTTAAAAGGATTGACATATAATTATAAAAAATATAAGGAGGAAGTATGCAAACTGATCTGAGCCCTGATAAAATTTTACCAAGGGCGATTGATGTATATACGAATAAGACGAAAATTAAGATGGGAAAACTAATGATCCTAGCGTTTTTTGCGGGAGTATTTGTTGCCTTAGCTTGCGAGGCTTCAACCCTTGCGGCCTCATCATTACTTGGAGATAGGAGCACATTTCCTATAGGTAAACTTGTCCAAGGCCTAGTTTTCACACCTGGACTAATTTTTGTAATCTTGGCTGGAGGCGAGCTTTTCACAGGCAATACCCTGATGACAATTCCACTTTTGGATAAGAAAATCAGCCTAGGGGTCATGCTTAGGTCTTGGATTTTGGTTTATTTTGGAAATTTTATAGGAGCTTTATTTGTAGCCTTTTTACTTTCAAGGTCGGGCCAATGGTTTTTTGCTGATGGTCTAGTTGGGGTGAGGACAATTTTAATTGCCAAGGGCAAAATTGATTTTTCCTTTGGCCAGGCTCTGGTATTGGGACTCTTGGGTAATTTTTTGGTTTGCCTCGGAGTCTGGATGTCGCTAGGGGCAAAATCTTATGGATCAAAGGTTATTTCAGCCTTTTTCCCAATTTCCGTTTTTGTCCTATCAGGTTTTGAGCATAGTATCGCCAATATGTACTACCTACCTGCTGGGATTTTGGCGAAAAATTTTCCAGACCTTGCCAGTAAAACGGGACTCGGACTAGAAACGCTCAAAAGTCTAAATATTTCAAATATGGTTTTTAAAAATTTATTTCCAGTCACCCTTGGCAACATTATCGGTGGTACAATATTTATTGGTACTTTGTATTTCTTAGCCTACAGAAACGATAATAAGGATTGATATGGAAAAAGATTTGATAGAAACCAGGAGGTTTTACCACAAAATTGCAGAACCTGCCTGGATGGAATTTAAAACTACTATAAATATTATTAAGGATTTAAGGTCCCTAGGAATTGATAACATTAGTTATGGCAGGAAAATCCATAGGGAAGATTTGATTTTTGGAAGACCATCCAATGAAAAAATTAAAGCCTATAAAGAAAGTTTTGACTTAGAAGCTGATTTTGATACAAAAGAGATTTTAGAAGGCTATACAGGAGTGATTGCAGAAATTGACACACAAAAGCCTGGAAAGACTTTTGGCTTTAGATTTGATATTGATGCCATGCCTATAAGGGAATCTCAAAGCGTGACCCACAAACCATTTAAGGAGGGGTTCATCTCTGAAAATCCCTTTTCCATGCACGCCTGTGGCCATGATGGCCACCTAAGTATTGGGATTTTTCTTGCCAAGTGGATTATGGAAAATAAAGAAAAACTTACAGGCAAGTACATTTTGATTTTCCAACCTGGAGAGGAAGGTCTTCATGGTGGAAAATCTATCAGTGAATCAAAATATATCCAAGATATAGATTATTTTTTTGGAGCCCACATTGGTATGGGTCTGCCTTCTGGGAAAGTCGGAGTGGGAACTACTGGTTTTCTAGCATCTACCAAATTGGATGTCATATTTAGGGGCCATGCTTCTCACGCAAGTGCCCTTCCAGAAGAGGGAAAAAATGCAAATCTTGCAGCGGCAAGTGCCCTTTTAAACCTGGAGACTCTTGCCAAACATTCTAAGGGAATGGCTAGGATAAACGTTGGGGTAATCATGGGAGGCACAGCCAGAAATGCCATCTCAGATGAGGCTATGCTCAAAATGGAAACCAGGGGTGCCAGCCATGAAGTAAATGATTTTTTGGTTAAAAGATCGGGCGAAGTAATTAAAGGCTCTGCCATCCAATATGACTTAGACTATGAAATAAAAATTGCAGGCCAAGCTCCTTCAATAGATCAGGCAAATTATAAATTTTATGATGAAATTGATTCTTTATTGAAAATGAAAGGCTTTGATACCATAAAAAGTCCGGATTTTAAGGCGAGTGAAGATGTATGCTATTTTATTAATAAGGTAAATGAAAAGGGCGGCTCTGCCATCCACTTTATTTTTGGTTCGGATTTAAAAGCGGGCCACCACAACACAGCCTTTGATTTTGACGAAAAAACTTTAACTACTGGACTAAATGTATTTAAAGAATGCATATTATACTTAAACAAAAACGGAAAATCTTAGATTTTCCGCTTTTTGTTTTATTTTATTTCGCTAGGTTCTTTCATAAAGAAAGAGCCGATTATAAAGCTTACTGAAAGGATAATAGTTGCTGTGAGGGCTGTTTTGTCACCAAAGTTAAATTGGATATGAACTATTACTTGGTAGGCGATTGTTTCTAGGATATAAACGAGTGCCCAGTAAACTGACATGATTTGGGTAAGCCTTTCTGAAAACATGCCTGGCATTTCTTGGGGGATTAGGACGAAGTTTGTAAGTGGGACGTACATAATTGTACCCAAGGCTAGGGCTAGGAAGCTCGCAAGAAGTGGGCTTGTGGTATGGATAAGTAAAAGTCCTATAGCTGTGGTCAAAATTCCTGCAACTCTCAAGGTAGGAACTCTTTTTGTTGACCTTTTTGCAACCATAATTGATAAGAGAGTACCAATAAGGGCTCCAGTTGTAAAAAGTGTGGAGATTTTACTGGCTGGAATTGGCGAAAAGTTTGTATTTGGGAAAATATTAAGCATGACCATGTAGAGGGTCAAATGTCCAAAATACATGGTAGGCATCAAGATTGCAATTTTTTCACCAAGGGCATCTTTGAGGCTAAAGGTCTTTGAACCAGTTTCCTTGCTGGATGTAATCCTAAAATCTTCTCCTATAAGAATCCAGGCTATGAAAACAACAAGGGAAACTAGGGAAAAGGCTACGAGGGCATACCTGCCAAGGCCCAAAAATTTTATTACAGGTCCTACGAGGATTAAGGCGAGTATTGAACCAACATTGTAAGAAACATTGTTTAGAGCGTTTACAACTGGCCTGTGGGCTGGGTCAAAATAATTTACAACCACAGGGGAGAAGTAAACTACAAAAAGTGCACCACCAAAACCCATGATAAATCTTCCAATAAGAAAAACTGGAAAAGTTGGTGAAAGGGCTGCAAGAAGGGCACCTGCAGGTATCAAGAGAGCGCCAAGTCCTATAGATTTTTTAGGAAAAAGTTTCGCGAAAATTGTCGCTGCCACTAGGTTTCCAATGATTTTTGCAATGGTAACCACATTATTAATTAGGGAAACTGAATGAGCTCCCTCCACACTAAAGGCCTTTAAGATGTTAGGTGTTAGGGTGGAACCTGCAATCCAGTTTACTGCAAAAAAAGCATAGGCCAAAAACATGATTGCTTCGATAGCTATTGATTTGATTGGTAATTTTTTATTTGTCATAATTTCTTCCTTATCTTTTTCTATTCTTAATTTATACCCCTCTTTGATAAAATATAAGCAAATTTGCGGTAAGATTAATTTGTAAAAATCATGTAAAATATCTTAATTTCTATATCTTTACCAAGAAATTTTGTTTATAATAAGAATAGGAGGATCCTATGAAAAAGAAAATTATAAAAATTATCGGCCTGATAATTGTACTTTTATGCCTTGGTTTTTTGGGCTTTATTGGCAAGGCTTCTTTCGACGGGCTTACAAATATTGCAAGTAGGGAAGAAACTCAAAAAAATATTAATTCCTACAGGGATAAATACGAAAGTTTTGCCAAGGGAAAATCAATAGAAGAAATAAAAATAAAATCTTCACAAAAAGACCATGACATACCTGCAATT
>QWCH01001239.1_pt1 | contig 86676 bp, 68 predicted proteins | sample 1972671 | NCBI WGS metagenome assembly QWCH01 (sample SAMN09866713, study PRJNA288562) | Human gut metagenome isolate term3_stool, whole genome shotgun sequencing... | isolation source: gut | host: Homo sapiens | place: USA: California
CTGCACTTTACCTCGTAGTGCAAACCACGGAGATATCGTGCGAACCGCTCTCACTTCCATCTACTTACACACAATCCTCTTCCTAATGCCCTTCCCCCTAATAGTTCCTCCCTTGGAACCGAAAAGTTCCTCCGTTGGAACTAAAAAGTTCCTCCGTTGGAACTAAAAAGTTCCTGCCTTGGAACTAAAAAGTTCCAAGAGGGGAACCGTTTTTGGAACTCGTAAGTATCACGAGGATAGAATGATATGAAGGCGCCTGGGCAGGACTCTTTTGTAGTAAGGAGACGATAAAAAGAGAGGTAGCCCGCTGGTAGGAGGAACTTCCTACTAGCGGGCTACATATTTAATGTGTTGAGGTTGGCTTTTAGTCTAGAGCCTGCGATGTGGCATAGCGATGGACGAGCTGCGTCACGATGGCGAGGCAGCGCTCCATAGCATCGAGCGAGCAGTACTCGTGGATGGAGTGGAAGTTGCCCCCGCTGGTAAAGATGTTGGGGCAGGGGATGCCTCGCTCCGAGAGGACCGCCCCGTCGGTACCGCCACGTATCGGCTGGATGATAGGCTTGACACCGACCGCCTCGTAGGCTGCCACCGCATGCTCGATGACCTCAGGGTGCGGAGCGATGTAGTCGTACATGTTGCGGTACTGGTAGGAGACTTCGACCGCTAGCTGAGCGGCGTGTGGCTCTTCGTTGATCTGCTGAGCCACCTCTCGGATGCGTTCTATGCGCTCCTCTAGGAGCTGACGGTCGTGGTCGCGTATGATGTACTTAGCGGTCGCAGACGAGACATCTCCCTCCATGTAGCATAGATGCAGGAAGCCTTCCCGCCCCTGGGTTACCTCGGGTCGCTCGTGCGTGTAACCTAGTCTGTAGTCGAGCTTGATGAGCGACTGGAGTGCGTGGTGCATCGTGTGGTAGGCACTGCCTGGGTGAACGTTGAGCCCCGTGGCTGTGATGCGTGCAGAGGCTGCGTGAAAGCACTCGTACTCAAACTCGCCCTCGAGTCCTCCGTCGATGGTGTAAGCGTAGGTCGCCTGAAGCTGGCTCTCGTCAAAGGACTCCAGACCTCGCCCCACCTCTTCGTCTGTCGTGAAGGCCAGTGCGATAGGTCCGTGCGCTAACTCGGGCTTGCTCTGCAGCTCCTCTGCGAGGGTCATCAAGATGGCGACGCCCGCCTTGTCATCGGCTCCGAGGAGTGTCGTCCCGTCGCTCGTGATGAGCGTATGCCCCACATAGCGTAGCAGATCGGGGTAGTCACTGGGACTGAGTATGCTCCCCTTTAGCTGGATCGGCTTGCCGTCGTAGTTAGGGTGGAGACAGGGAGAGACCTTTTCGCCAGGAGCTTCGGGAGAGGTGTCTACATGAGCGAGGAGCGCGATGCGGGGAACCTTTTCGTAACCGGCCGTGGCTGGTATTTGCGCTATCACATAGCCCGCATCATAGCAGGTGGCTGGTATCTGTAGCGCCTCTAGCTCCGAGTGAAGCAGACGGAGCAAGTCCCACTGACAGGAGGTCGAGGGCTTCGTCGGACTATTCGGATCGGAGGTGGTGTGGATCTTTACGTAGCGGAGGAATCGCTCTAGGAGTTGACTCATAGCGTGTGCAAAGGTTTAGCGCTGCTTGAGGATACTATTGATGACACGGCAGGTGGAGATGAGCTTACCGCTCTGTGTGGAGTAGATATCCACATTCCAGACGTGGGTGCTGCGCCCCTTGTGAAGTATCGTGGCGACACCTCGCACAGTGTCTCCGACGACTGTCGAGGAGACGTGGTAGCCACTCACCTGCATGCCGACTTGTATCTCGCCTTCGTTGGCGATAGCTACTGAACCTAGCCCTGCGAGGGTCTCGGCAAAGGCTAGCGAGGCGCCTCCGTGCAGGATGCCCATCGGCTGTCTCGTGCGACTGTCCACGGGCATCGTGCCCGTGACATAGCCCTGCGCGATCTCTGTGCAACGTATGCCGAGCGCTCCCATGAGCGTGTTGGGCATGATAGCGTTGGCATCTTCTGGATCAAAGGGAACCCCATCGTAGCGCAGCTTGATCTGCTTGGTGATCATGTGGGCTAAGCCCGCAGCGTCGCAAGAGGTGGTGATGTAGTCAGCGCAACTCTTGAGTGGCTCGGGAGCGTTTGCCATAGCTACGCCTAGTCCAGCGCGCTGCACCATGGTGACATCCTCTAGGGTGGTGCCGACAGCGATGATGTTTTGCTGATTAAGGTCTAGTCGGTCGAGAATAAAGTCGAGTGCTCCTCGCAGGCTGACGCCAGAAGCTACGATCGAGAGCTCATTCATCGGCTCATCGTAGAGGGTGGCGGTCAAGGCTTGCTCAGCTTTGAGCCGTTCGCTCAGCTTCTCCAGTCGATCCTGTCGGGCTAAGATAAGCGCTCTAAAGATTGGCTCGGAGGGAGCTTGGAAGGGCTCATCTGCCTTGGTCAAGTCTAGGATTGGCATGCCCCAGAGCTTGGCGAGCTGTAGGACACGTGGCTGATGAGTCTTGGTGGCGTAGAGTGCTTTCTCTCCGATGAATACTAGCGTGTAGTCGCTATCCACCAGCTCGTAGAGATGGGAGAGCTCGGCGGGGCGGAGTGGGCGAGAAGCCAGCTCACGACCCGTGCGACAGTTGTGAACGCGTGCGCCTAGGTGGGAGATGATGTAGCCACTATTGCGCGGTAGTTGTAGCTGCTCGGAGAGCTTCAGGAGACTAGTCATAGGCGCTTCGCTGGCGATCGCCACACGTAGAGCGTACTCCTCCTGCACCTCTAGGAGAGCTTCGCGGTCCTCTAGCGCTATCTGCCCATTGCTCCCGAGCAGACAGTCACGGTCTTTGATGGCGAGGAACTTATAGCCACCACTCTTTGCTTGATCTGTCATAGGACTCCTTATTATAATGCGGACCAGTTAAACTGTACCCCGATGCGCCCGCTGTAGGGCTGCTTCATATTGTAAGCACCTAGTCCATAGTACTGACTGTCGAAAGTGGCAAAAAGCGTCCACATATCCGTCAAGCGATACTGCGCCGTCACCTCAGCGGTAAACCTTGTGAGCGAAGCCCACGCTGCGCCCACTAGAAGCCCAGTCTTGGGAGCCTGAGCGGGGTGAAGGATCTTGGGCGAAAGACAGGTGTCGTAGTAAACCACCCCACGAAGGTCTAGGCGACGTGTAGGACGGACGGCCAACTTCGCATAGCTCTGGAAGTAAGGCTTGGGGACACGGACGGTGAAGTTCGCCTGACGGTTGAACTGCGCTCCGAGGCTCAGCTCACACACCTTTGCGATGACGGTAGAGAGGTCTAGACCAGCGTAGAAGATGTCTAGCTTCGTGTATTCATTGCGTTGCGACTGTAGCCACGAGCAGTAAAGCTCTTCGCCAGCGTAGTAGGGCAGTAGGTCGAAGCCGTAAGTGCGACCGTAGTGATCGTATCCGCCGTACAGCTCGTAGGTACCAGAGCCGAGCTGGAGCTTGACGCCTGTGCGAGAGGCGAGCTGCTGACGCTCAGGTCTAGGCAGTGCGTCGAGCATGACACCTGGTATGCGAGCTAGGTAATCAAAGGGGTTGACATCTTGTATTCCGCCCGAAGCCCGCAGGTACCACTCCCAGCGTCTCTGGTCAGAGAGTGACAGACGAACCTCTGGGTAGACCAGTACCTCTTGGTTGGCAAAGTCCACGCCGACACCGCCTGAGAAGTCTAGGTCGGCAAAGTTAACGAAACCACGATAGCGGAACTGCGGGTGTGCCCCTAGGAGGAAGAGCTGTGACGGCTGGCTCGTGCGGATACGCATATCGGCGCTCAGTCCGAGAGACCAGTCATCAGAGAGCTGCACGGCGGTAGCTCCATCAGCGTCAATCAGATGTAGATGCTCGCTAGCCAAGAGGTCGCCCTGAGTTGGGCTAGGTAGTGAATGGGATAGGAAGGCGTAGCGTGCGCCTAGGTCAAAGGACCAGCTCTGCGCCTGGAGGTTCTCTATGCGACCCGTCAGACTGTACTCGCGTAGCTTGTCTTGCCAGCGGGTGCGGTCCAATAGGGGAAGCGTACCCATCTGCATCCTCTGCTGCGTAGGGGTGTGCGCAAAGATGTGACTACGGATCCCTCCCTGCAGCTTGACGGTGCTCTCCTTCCAGTGATAGCTGTAGCCTAGGACTCCCTCGGTAGCGTGGCGGTACATCTCCGTCTGTCGGGGAACTTCCTCAAGGTAGTGATAGTCAGGATCGGTCTCCCGAGTAGGACCATGCACGGAGTGGTTGGGCCCGTTCTTGCTGAGCGTGAAAAGCTCCGAGCGGTGCGTCAGGTCGAGAGAAAGGACGTTATGCTTGCTCCCAAAGTGCCACTGCCCCGCCAGATCCCCACCGAAAGCAGGGGCAAAGCCTCCGAAGAGACGGGCCATGATCCCATTGTAAGGCTGAGGCACCTCACTGGCAAAGCTAGACAGCTGAGGCGTCGGCGCTGGCGAGAGGGTCGGTGTGAAGTCTCTCGTGGAGCGAGGCGTGGCTGGGTTGTAGCGCTCTATCTGAGGCTTGGTCAGAGGTATCAGCGTAAAGATAGGATTGGTGTCATCTATCTGTCTCACCTTTTCGCTCACCACGGTGACCTCACGGTTGATTGTGTCACGCTTGGCTGGAGGGGTGGGCTGTTGAGCTAAAGCTGGGAGCAGGCTGCTGAGCAGTACTGGGAGAAGTATGTATAGTCGTTTCATCGATGATAGGCTTAATCGTGAGAAATGGAAGGCGAGAGGCGCATTAGCGAGTCGTACTTTGGCGAAGCTGTGCGAGCTTCTCTGCGGCACGCTGACGTATCGGCGAAGTCTCGTCGGTGTAGTTCTTGAGCAAGCTCTCTAGATATAGTCTTGCCGTGTCGGGATCTCCCTTGGCGAGGTACCAGTCGGAGAGCGTTATGATCGTCTCGGCAGATAGATCGGGGTCTGGGTAAGCTTCGTTGACCAGCTTGTCCAGTAGCTGCTTCGAGTAGCTTTGCTGCACCTTGTTGGAAACGTAGTACTGAGCCAATAGGAGCGTCCCCTGACTGCCTGCGTAGGTTCCTATACGGGCTACAAGCGGCTTTAGCAGAGCCTCGATCTGGTTGCTCTGTCCTGTCTTCAAGTAGCTGGTAGCTAGGCGACAAGTTAGGAGGTCTAGTTGCTCTTGGTTCCACCCCTTAGCCTTGTCTAGCTGAGGCGTCACGACCTTGATGACCCACGCATATTGTCCCGCTTGGAGCGCGCTCTCGGTAGCTGAGAGCAGTGTCGTCTGATAGCTCGCAGGGGCTAGCGGTAGTGTGAGTAGCTCTTGCTGCAAAGGCAATGCCTGCGCATAAGCTCGCTGATGAAGGCGGATCGTAGACATCTTCTGGAGCAAACCAATGTGCAGCTCCTGCGACAGTTGCTTGCGACTGGGGTAGATGCGCTCATAGAGTGTTAGAGCGTCTGCCTCCTTGCCAGCACGTTCGTAGAGATCGCCCAAGTAGTAGTGCGCTAAGAGCGAAGAAGCACCTTGTGGCTTCAGAGCTAGGTACTCCTTGAGCAAGCGCTCTGCCTGTGGCTGTCGGGACTGGTAAGCACGCTCGGCCGTCTCGAAGGAGATGCTCATCGCCTCGCTCTCGTTGATGGCGTAGCTGCCGCCGATGCTGTTGGCGTACTGGACAAACTCAGTGGAGCGTCCCTCCTCGATGTAGATACTCTTCAGCGCTTCGTAAGCCTGCTTCGCCTCGCCACTCTGTGGCGCCTCAGCGAGGAGCGCTTTGTAAGTCTCGATGGCTCGGTTCGTCTCGTTCCTATTATAATATAGTAGTGCCAACTGCAAGGCAGCCTTGCGCCCATACTCGCTCTGCGGGTACTCCTGCGTCAGACGTGTGAAAGCTCCGATAGCCTCCGCATGCTGTCCTGACAGCTCCATAGCTCGTCCCTGATCATACATAGCGCGAGGCTTGTAAAGGCTGTTCGGGTGGCGAGCGATCAACTTATCGAGTGCAGCTATCTGCGCCTTGTAGTCCTTCTTGAGACCCTCTATGTCGGACAGCATATAGAGCGCATAGACCTGATTGTCAGGAGCGATCCTGTAAGCCTCCTCGTAGTAGCGTACGGCAGGCGTGTAGTGCCCCTGCATATAGTGCGCATCGCCTAGGCGGGCGTGGACATCCGCCTGCAGTGTATTGTCGAGCGTGCCCTCTTGGAGTAAGATAGAGAGCGTCTGCGTGGCAGCTCCGTACTGCTTCTGCTTGATCTGGCTGTAGCCCAGTAGGTAGCGAGCTATCTGTAGCTGTTCGCTAGTGGCTGTGCGCTTATTGAGGATAGCAGTGAGAGCTTGTGATGCACGCTTGTAGGCTCCCTGCTGCGAGAGAAGTTGCGCTCCTAGGAGCTGCGCCTCAATGTGGTGTGTGGAGCGCGTGCCGAGCCCTTGTGCTTGCTGGTTGTAGCGCTGTGCTAGGGCTAGGTCGCCCGTCTGTTGTGCCTGCTGTGTGAGCTGATTGAGCAGATAGCACTGCGCCTCTACAATAACGGGCGAAGGACTCTTGATACGTCCTATGGAGGCTAGACTAGTCTGGTAGTCGGGGCTGCGGTAGTAGCTCTCGATGAGAAAGCGCTCCATCGCCTCACGGTGTGCCGACTGGGCGAATGTATTGAGAAACTCCTCGCAGAGCCTCACCTCCTGACCAAACGAACCGCCCGCCTTACTGCGCATCAGCAATACCTGCTCATAGATAGCTGCTTCACGGATCGTAGGAGCTACAGCTCTATCTGCTGCCACCTGATAGGATGCCAAAGCTTCGGAGTAAAGCCCCATATCTCTACGAGCACGGGCTAGGTAAAGGTTGGCCACCCCGCTCGTCTCCGCATCGCCACGGGTCGCTAGGAGTAGATGCGGGATCGCTTGCTCCGTGCGCTCCGTCTCCATGTAGGCCGCTGCGAGGATCAGTTGGTCTTCGGGTGTCAGGGCATTAGCCTTTTGCTCTGCTAGTGGAGCGAGGCGCTCGATAGCTTTGCTCGGCTCCTCAAGACGATACCAAGCGTTTGCCTCTAGGATCTGACTCTCCGTGCGCTGCTCCTCCGAGAGGCGTGCCGTAGCAAGTGCCTCGGTGTGCGTGAGCACCGACTGGTAGTTTTGTCGATAGAGGGCTATCCGCGCCAGTCCTAGACGAGCGTCATACTGCAGATCGCCCTGATCCTGTATCGGGAGGAGCGTGCGCTCAGCCTTGTCCAGATTGTTTTGCGCTATGTATAGCTGCGCCAGATAGAGCCTAGCCACATCGCCCCAGTAACCTCCATTGTCAGCGGTCAACTCAAAGAGTCGCTCGACCTGATCTACAGAGCGACCAGACAGTAGGAGCGCATAGGCCATCTTGACCTGCCACTCGCTCTGCGCCTCACGTGTCAAGGTCTGCTCACGCACCTGCTCTAGCATATGGCGAGCACGATTGTACTCCTTATTATATAGGTAGTGTGTGGCACGAGCTATGCGCGCTATCTGCGCCTCACGGGAGACGGGCTCTCTGGTAATATACTCCTCCAGCTCGGCAGCAGCACTCGGACGACCCAGTAGATGCGCCCCGTAAGTGGCAAACCACCCATCTGCCTCGCTCAGACGTCGTGTAGAGGAGAGGAGCGTCGTAGTGCGTAGGGGCGAGCCAGCTGCGAGTGTCACCTCGATGGCATGCTGCTCGGTGGGTATGCTAAAGGTCTCCTGCGCCTGTAGTGGATAGGCTAGTGGCATGCTGCCACAGAGAAGTAGCGTATATAGGTATCCTTTGTAGTTCATCGGTAGTAGTCTTATCTTAGGGGGCGAAGCCTTACGGATACGCCCGATCGATTCTAACGCAAATCTACTGAAATAACTGCTGAGAGCAAAATCTGGCAGGGCTGGCGCAGGGCTGACGCATTATAACCTGCCGTCTAGAAGTTGCTCATGACGATAGCTAGGGAATACGCAGTTCGAGCATCCTACAGAGTGGTTACGGAACTTCTCTGATTACACCTTCCTCACGAAGAATGGAATTCCTACCTAGGAATTTGCCAAATAGTTACCTAGGAATTCCCCCAATTCCTACCTAGGAAATAAAAAATACTTCGGAGGAATCAAATGAAACTTCGGAGGAATCAAAAAATAAGTCCGAAGAATTTTTGTTGTCTGCAAAAAAAAACTATCTTTGCGACATGGTGATTGTCTCCTGCTTGTTTCATCTTCTGGTACAAGGATTTGAAACGGCAAGAGACTTCAACAAGAGATCTAACTAGAGCGAAATGACAAACCAACAATACTAACCCCTAAACTTTGGATTTATGAAACATACGACATGGTTATGCGCTTTGCTTCTATTCGTGCTACCACTCGTGGCAAAGGGACAAGAGACAGCGACACTGACACTGGACAAATCTCAGCAAGAGATCGCAAAGGTTATAAAGACCGTCATGCATCTATCTGAGCAGGATGCAACACTGGCTCAGGCTGATGCTACGACACGTAAGGCTGTCGAGGTGGTGCGAGCCCTCACTGGCCAAAAAGAGTACAGCGAGAAAATGGCTACAAACTTAGCCTCTGTACTTACGCTTGAAGACAATCACATCGTAATCCTCCCTAAGTATCAGCGTCCAACAGAGGGTGCCACGTGGGATGGCGTATCCCTAGCGGAATTCGTGAAGGCGATAGATGACTTTCGCTCGATGACGCTAACGGGACAGCAATAGTCGGCTGTGTAGTCCGTATCTTTCGCTCCTATCCTTCTAGAGACTGTCGCTAGCTAGCTGCAGTCTCTAGTCGTTTTTAGGGAGCTATTCATCTTCAAAAGAGCCTCTTTACGAAGAACATGTCGGGAAAACAATCTTTTTCTCTACCTAATGGTAGGTATTCCGAATATTCTTCGTAACTTTGAGGTCGAAGAAAACTAATTGTATCACAGTACTCGACTTTTGTCTGCTGACGGGAGGAGGGTACAATTATCTATAACGTACTACACATGGCAAAATTTAGAGGAGCAATCGTAGTCAACGAACAACGCTGCAAGGGGTGCAACCTCTGCGTTGTGGCGTGTCCTACTGCGAGTATCTCACTTCACCCAGACGAGGTGAACGACAAGGGGTATCACTACTGCTATATGAGCAGCCCCGAAACGTGCATTGGCTGCGCAAATTGTGGCGTAGTTTGTCCCGACGGCTGTATCAGCGTCTATAAAGTAACCCTTTAATCCTAATAGCTATCATGGCAGAAGTAAAACTGATGAAGGGCAACGAGGCCCTGGCACACTCGGCAATCCTCAACGGACTGGATGGCTATTTCGGATATCCTATCACACCTCAGTCTGAGGTTCTTGAGACACTTATGTCGCTACGCCCCTGGGAGAAGACCGGTATGGTCGTCCTACAGGCTGAGAGCGAGGTCTCTTCTATCAACATGGTATATGGAGGTGCTGGCGCTGGTAAGCGTGTCATGACCTCCTCCTCTAGCCCTGGTATCAGCCTTATGGCTGAGGGTATCAGCTACATCGCTGGTGCTGAGCTGCCTGCACTAATTGTTAACGTGATGCGTGGTGGCCCTGGTCTAGGTACGATCCAGCCAAGTCAGGCTGACTACTTCCAGACCACCAAGGGTGGTGGTCACGGTGACTACCGCCTCATCGTACTGGCTCCTTACTCTGTACAGGAGATGGTAGACTTCGTAGGTCTCGGTATGGATATGGCGTTTAAGTATCGTAACCCAGTTATGATCCTAAGCGATGGTATCATCGGACAGATGATGGAGAAGGTCGTACTTCCTGAGCAGAAGCCTCGCCACACCGATGAGGAGATTGCTGCTAGTTGCCCCTGGGCTACTACAGGTCATACACCTGACAAGCGTGCTATCATCACATCTCTCGAGCTAGACTCAGCTGTGATGGAGCAAAACAACCTACGCTTCCAGGAGAAGTATCGCAAGATCGAGGAGAACGAGATCCGCTACGAGGAGACGATGACAGAGGATGCTGACTACGTACTCGTAGCTTTTGGCTCTTCTGCACGTATCTGCCAGAAGGTCGTTCAGGTGGCTCGTCAAGAGGGCCTCAAGGTAGGTCTTGTACGTCCTATCACGCTATGGCCTTATCCATACGAGGTGATCTCCAAGCTCGCTGAGCGTGGTGTCAAGGGCTTCCTCTCTGTCGAGCTCAACGCTGGTCAGATGGTCGAGGATGTCAGACTTGCCGTCAATGGCCGTTGCCCTGTAGAGCACTTCGGACGTATGGGTGGTATGCTATTCTCTCCAGACGAGGTCCTCAACGCTTTGCGTACGAAGCTCGTCAAGTAAGCTTACCCTTTATCAATAACCAGTAATAGACAACGAATATCATGGATATAAAGGATATAACCAAACCAGAGAACTTGGTCTATCAGAAGCCAAGTCTGCTCAACAATAACACGATGCACTACTGCCCAGGCTGTAGCCACGGTGTCGTGCACAAGCTGGTTGCAGAGGTCCTCGAGGAGATGGGCATGGGTGACCAGACTGTCGGTGTAGCTCCTGTGGGCTGCTCCGTCTTTGCATACAACTATATAGATATCGACTGGCAGGAGGCTGCTCACGGTCGTGCGCCTGCTGTAGCTACTGCTATCAAGCGTCTCTATCCAAATAAGCTCGTCTTCACCTATCAGGGTGATGGTGACCTAGCTGCTATCGGTACTGCTGAGACGATCCACGCTGCAAACCGTGGTGAGAACATCGTCATCATCTTCATCAACAACGGTATCTACGGTATGACCGGTGGTCAGATGGCTCCTACCACACTACTCGGTATGAAGACTGTCACCTGCCCTGATGGTCGTACACCAGAGCTTAACGGTTATCCTCTCGTTATCTCCAAGATACTCTCTGAGCTAGACGGTACTTGCTACGTCACACGTCAGAGTGTACACACGGCTGGTGCTGTTCGCAAGGCTAAGAAGGCTCTACGCAAGGCTTTTGAGAACTCACTCGCAGGCAAGGGTACCAGCGTCGTTGAGTTTGTATCAACCTGCAATACAGGCTGGAAGATGAGCCCTGCTAAGGCTAACGAGTGGATGTCGAAGTTTATGGTCGACAAGTACGCTCTAGGTGACATCAAGGATGTCGAGTCTAAGGGTAGCAACGACGAGGTGGTTACAATGAAAATCTAATCAGACGAAAGGAACAACTATGAATTACGAAATAGTCATATCTGGCTTCGGAGGTCAGGGCGTACTCTCTATGGGTAAGATCATCGCTTACTCTGGTATCATGGAGAACAAGGAGGTATCGTGGATGCCTTCTTACGGACCTGAGCAGCGTGGTGGTACGAGTAACGTTACGGTCATCGTCAGCGATGAGCCTGTAAGCTCACCCGTTGTCAACGAGTATGATGTTGTCATCGTGCTCAACCAACCATCACTCGACAAGTTCGCTCCTCGTGTCAAGAAGGGCGGTATCCTGATCTACGACCCAGCTCTGATCCAGCACAAGTCTGACCGCAAGGACATCAACATCTACGAGGTTCCCGCTACGGAGCAGAGTATGGAGATGGGCAATGACAAGATCTTCAACATGATCATCCTCGGTGGTATGCTCCAGGCGGCTCCTATGCTCAAGCTCGAGAGCATCATCGCAGGACTCAAGAAGTCTTTGCCTGAGCGTCACCACAAGCTGATCCCCCTCAACGAGGAGGCTATCAAGCGCGGTATGAATAGTTTGAGCAAGGTCAACTAATCTAGGGAGACCCGCACACACTATCTAATATAATGTCAAGGCGTCCGCCGATCTACTCGTTAGATTGACGGACGCCTTCTCTTGCAGTGCTGACGAGTAACGATATGTAGGGACGCACGGTCGTGCGTCCGTTGTATCAAATGTTACAGCATCGTGGTTGTGACGAGGACAGACGCACGAGCCGTGCGTCCCTACATGTCGCTACACGTCAAGATCCTAATGACTACACAGCGGATTACGTATCTCATTGAGCTAATTGATTTGCGGAGTTGAGCGCTTTTTCTGCTAAAGCGTTCGTTTCCTTATAAAAGAGTACCTTTGCACCGATTGAGACTGAGGCAACGGTCTCAGATAGCGTGAGAATATGGCAAAGCAGAAGAACTTAGTAATAGTAGAGTCCCCCGCAAAGGCGAAGACGATTGGCAAATTCCTCGGAGCTGACTACAAAGTGCTCTCGAGCTATGGACACATACGTGACCTCAAGCCGAGTAGCTTTAGTGTAGACGTGGAGCATCGCTTCGCACCTATCTATGAGATCCCCGCAGACAAGCAGCGTCTCGTATCGGAGCTTCGCAAAGCGGCTAAGGCGAGTGACGTCGTCTGGCTCGCATCCGATGAAGACCGCGAGGGAGAGGCGATCGCTTGGCACCTCTATCATGTGCTAGATCTACAGAACAAGGAGACACACCGTATCGCATTCCACGAGATTACCAAGAGCGCCATACAGCACGCCATACAGAACCCACGCTCGATCAACGAAAACCTCGTAGATGCCCAGCAGGCACGTCGTGTCCTAGATCGTATCGTAGGCTTTGAGCTTTCGCCAGTCCTCTGGCGACGTGTCGGCCCCTCGCTCTCGGCTGGACGTGTGCAGAGCGTCGCCGTGCGTCTCATCGTAGAGCGGGAGCGCGAGATACTAGCCTTCCAGCCTGAGACCTCTTTTGCCATCTCATCTCGCCTAGAGACCAAGGGCGGAGAAACCTTTACTGCGACACTCCCTGACAACCTCCCCTCCGAGGAAGCCGCTCGCCAACTCATGCAGCGAGCTATCGATAGTCAGTCCACCTTCTCCGTGAAGCAGGTCGAGCAGAAGCCTGGGCGCCGCTCTCCATCGGCACCATTCACCACGAGTACGCTCCAGCAGGAGGCTTCTCGCAAGCTCGGTATGAGCGTCTCCAACACGATGCGTGTGGCGCAAGCTCTTTACGAGCGAGGTCTCATCACTTACATGCGTACCGACTCGGTCAATCTCTCCAGCCTCGCACTCCATGATGCCGAGACAGTGATCCTAGAGCAGTGGGGCGCCGACTACTATCAGCGCCGACGTTACCACGTGAAGAGCAAAGGGGCGCAGGAGGCGCACGAAGCTATTCGCCCGACCTATTTACGCAATGCCACGATACAAGGGACTAAGCAGGAGCAAGCCCTCTACGATCTCATCCGCAAGCGCACGCTCGCTAGTCAGATGGCCGATGCCCGCATCGAGCGGACGATCGCACAGATCGCTTCGCAGGGTGCAGAGCCCGTACGTCTAGAGGCTCGTGGCGAGGTAATCGTCTTTGACGGCTTCATCAGCGCTTACACAGAGAGCCGTGATGACGAGGAGGATACGAGTGGCAATGAGCTTCCCAAGCTGAAGGAGGGCGACGCGCTACAACTCCGAGAGATAGAGGGACGCCAATCCTTTACCAAGCCCAAGCCCCGCTACACCGAAGCATCTCTCGTTCGCAAGATGGAGGAGCTAGGCATCGGTCGTCCGTCTACTTACGCTCCGACGATTCAGACGATCCAAAACAGAGATTACGTTCGTCGTGGCGAGAGCCAAGGCGAGAGTCGCGATGTGCTATACCTCAGCTGGCAGCATAGCGCAGGAAATACAACTATCAAGTCGCACAAGCAGAAGGAGCGCTACGGTGGAGACCGTGGACGACTCGTTCCGACCGATATGGGAATCGTGGTGACCGACTTCCTAACGGAAAACTTCTCCCGTGTCGTGGACTACAACTTCACGGCCGATGTCGAGGAGCGCTTTGACAAAGTTGCCGAGGGTGAGGCTCAGTGGCAGGATCTGATTGGAACGTTTTACGATAAGTTCCACCCGATGATCGAGGAGCAGAGCCAGTCAGGTGCCAAGCGATATACAGGCGAGCGTCTGCTCGGTACCGATCCCGTCAGTGGCAAACCAGTCATCGCGCGCATCGGTCGCTACGGCCCGATGGTACAGATCGGAGAGGCGCCCGACAATGATCTGCCCGAGGCGGAGCGGGAGCGCTTGAAGCCACGCTTCGCCAGTATCCCCAGCAATCTGCTCATAGAGACCATCACGCTAGAGGAGGCGCTGAAGCTCTTTGACCTGCCCCGCACGGTCGGTGAGTTTGAGGGTGGTGACGTGGTCGCTGCCGTTGGTCGCTTCGGTCCTTATCTACGGCACAAAGGCGCCTTCACCTCAATCCCCAAGAGCAGTGGCCTGACGCCCGAGGAGATAACGCTCCAGGAGGCGATCGAGCTGATCGAGGAGAAGCGTCGCAAGGACGCTGCCAGTCTGCTCAAGAGCTTCCCCGAGGACCCCGACATTGCGATTCGTGACGGACGGTGGGGCGCTTACATCAAGGCGGGCAAGAAGAACTATAAGCTCACCAAGGAGCAGAAAGCTGACCCCACGAAGCTGACATACGCCGAGGTCGTCGCCATCATCGCTGAGCAAGACAAAGAGACCCCGAAGAAGGGACGTACCACGACGAAGAAGAAGACTACGACGAAGAAGGCGACTACGACGAAGAAGGCGACTACCACTGCCAAGAAGGCTGCGCCTAAGCGTAGTGCAGCCTCTAAGTCTTGATAGCTCCTCACCCTTAAAAGCCATGGAGGCTCCCGTACAGCGTGTATTCCTCGAGGTAGCTTACGACGGCACCAACTACTGTGGCTGGCAGGTACAGCCCCGTGGTGTCTCGGTGCAGTCTGAGCTAGAGCGCGCCCTGTCCATACTCTTTCGCCAGCCGATCTCGGTCACGGGAGCTGGCCGCACAGACGCTGGGGTGCACGCCTACAGTATGATGGCGCATGCCGACCTTCCGATCCCGCACCCACCGCTAGCACAGATACAGAGAGGTTTGTGTGGCATACTGCGTGGTGGCATATCCGTTCGCTCTGTCACGCCCGTCATCCCGACGGCTCACGCCCGCTTTGACGCTACCTCGCGAAGGTATCACTACTACATCTCGGCTTGTAGCAACCCCTTCTGGGGTGACTACTGCTGGGAGCGACGCACGCTCCCTGATATGGCGCTGATGAACGAAGCTTGTCGCCACTTCATCGGTGAGCACGACTTCACCTCCTTTAGCAAGCTACACACGCAGACGAAGCACAATCGCTGTACCGTCTACACAGCGCATTGGGAGCAGGTTGAGATGCCTGGTCTCTGGGATGCGATGCGCTACGAGGTGTGTGCCAATCGCTTCCTCCACGGCATGGTGCGTACGATGGTTGGGACGCTCCTCGAGGTGGGCTACGGACAGCGCACGCCAGACTCGATCGCAGAACTGATCCAGAGCGAAGACCGCACGCTAGCCGGCTCGGCCGCTCCAGCCCGTGCGCTCTTCTTCGTCGAGGCCACCTATCCCGACTCGATCTATAGCCTAGATCCTCAGTAAGAGCCTCATCGGCTACTCACGCTCCCGTTACATTGATTCCCTAAAAACAGCTCCTCAAGGGTTGGCGTATCTACGGCAACTCCCATGTTGTTTGGGCAAACTTCAGTTTCTCCTGCATGAAACTCCAGTTTCTTCCGTATGAAACTCTAGTTTCTTCCGTATGAAACTCCAGTGCCAAATGGGGGTGAAACTCTAGTTTCACTAGGTGAAACCAAGGTTTTTCGAGGTTTTGCTTCGAAGGCTCAGGGGCATTCGTTGCATACCGCTCCAACCAAAGGCGTAAAGGTCAAAACAAAGAACGGCCACAGTAGTGACCGTTCTCCGTTTAATAACTATTTAATTGATACCTCCTACACGTTACCTCCTGGTCCAGTACACTTATCGGAGCAAGAATTTCAAGTGCACTTGGAATTTCTCTGTAAATAGAGGTGTTTTTCAAGTGTACTTGAAAATCCTGGGGCGGTTAGCGAGAGCGGCGCTTGCGTCGGAAGTAGGAGACCATCAGTTCACGACACTCCTCCTCACAGACACCTCCCACGACGACACTCTTGGGGTGGGGGAGCGCATTGCTGTAGTGCATATAGCCACCCTTGGGGTCGGCTGTGCCATAGACGACACGTCCTATCTGTGTCCAGCGCAAGGCGCCCATACACATGGGGCAAGGCTCGACGGTCACGTAAAGTGTGCACTGCGGGAGGTACTTGCCCCCGATGGCTGCAGTGGCCTGCGTGATGGCTAGCATCTCGGCGTGGGCCGTGGGGTCGTTGAGTAGCTCGACTTGATTATGACTCTTTGCTAAGATGCGTGTGCCGACCGCTATGACAGCTCCGATGGGCACTTCGTCAGCTTCGTCAGCTATGAGAGCCTGCTGGAGGGCTAGCTGCATCATGCGCTCGTCTAGGAGCGGATCTATGGGAGGGAGCCCGGTCATACCTTAGCGATAGATGGACTCGAGCGTGTCGAAGAGCTCGGCACCACGTAGGGAGCGTGCGGCGATCGTCCCGTCGGGTGCTATCAGCATGATCTCGGGGATGCTATAGATGCCGTAAGTGATGGATGTCCGTGAGGTGGGCTCGTAGAACTGTGGCCACTGGAGCTGGTACTCGGATTGTAGCATCTTTAGATTGTACGGCTCGTCCCAGAGGAAGATACCGACCATGTTTAGTCCGCGCTCATGGTAGATTTTGTAAGCTTTGATCAGGTTGGGCATCTCGTCTAGGCAAGGCTTGCACCAGCCAGCCCAGCAGTGCAGGAGGGTGTAGCAGCCTGGGAGCAACTGCTTGGATAGGAAGGTCGTATCGCCCTCTAGTGTCTCTAGGGGAAGGTCTATGATGGGGGTGCCAGGAGCGGTACGGTAGAAGTTGTCTACGGTGCTTAGGTAGAGGTCTATCTCTTTATTCTTCAAGACGAGGGGGCCCATATGGCTTCGCACGAAAGGCGCCGTCTCGAGGAGGCTCTCATAGTTGATCGTCAGGAGCATTACCGAGGCGATGATTCCGACGGGGTCGTTGGGGTGGCGCAAGCAATAGTCTTTAGCCAGTGCGGTGTAGTTGTCGATGGCGGACTTAAAGCCCTGATCGAAGGCGTCATAGAGCGCACTGTCGGGTGGTATCGCCGCAAGATTTTGCTTGAAGTCACCTCCCAAGCTGTCGAGGGAGACGTAGAGGCGGTCGAGCTCTTGATTGAGATAGTCACCCTCGATTAGTCTACGCTTGATGAAGTCAATAGCGAGTGGCTGTGTCGAGAGGACGATTGGGATAGGCGGCTCTCCGGTTATCTCTAGGTAAGCGATGTCTTGGCCCATACTGTCCACATAGTTGCCCTTGAGGTGGAACTCCCCTTTGTACACAAAGCAGCTGTCGATGGTTTTACCGTCTAGAGTCAACTTAAGCAAAGGTGGGTCGGCACCTTCCTGCGCATCGGTGTATCCTGATATGTGGTATCTCTGTTGCTTGTGGCAACTGCAGAGGAGGCTCAGCACAAGGATGGGGAGCAGGAGGAGTGTCCTAGAGAGACGCCGCTGACAGAGCTGTCGTGTGGTGTGAGTAGACATGAGCAGAGGAAAAGACTATTACGACTGAGGCATCAAGATGTCTAGCAACTCCTTGACCCCTTGCGTGGCCACCTTCTGAATGTGTGTGACATGAGCGATACCGTGCGTATTGACCTCTTTGGGATCAATGAGGTAGATGGGGGTGCCGTTTGGGACGTAAGCGAGGAGGCTCGCGGCGGGGTAGACATTGAGCGAGGTCCCGACGACCACCATAATGTCTGCCTGGCTTGCCTCACGAATGGCTGGCTCGATCATGGGGACTGCCTCGCCAAACCATACGATAAAGGGTCTCAGCTGGGATCCATCAGAAGCCAGGTCGCCCACATGCAGGTCGGGGTGCTTGGGGTCTACGGGATAAGTCTTCTGGGTATTGCGCACGGAGCAGTTTTTCATCAGTTCGCCATGGAGGTGTATCACCTTGCTACTGCCTGCACGCTCGTGGAGGTTGTCTACATTTTGCGTCACGACGGTCACATCGTACTGACGCTCTAGCTCAGCTAGCCCGTAGTGTGCCGCATTGGGCTCGCAACCCACATAGTCGCGACGACGATCATTGTAAAAATCTAGCACCAGCTTGGGATTGCGCATGAAGCCTTCGATAGAGGCTACGTCCTGGACGGGATAGTTTTCCCACAACCCGTCACTATCTCTAAAGGTCGATATGCCACTCTCGGCACTGACGCCAGCACCAGTGAGGATGACCAGCTTGCGCTTCGCTTGATTGCTTGGATTAGTCATAATGTCTGTCTTCTTTATAGTGTGCATCTAAGGTACGAAACTTATTTCTCAAGGTCAAATAAGGGCTCGGGCTGCAAGAGCTGGAAGCCCTGTCGGTGCAATAGGCAGGAGCCGTACTGGCGGATCCCCTCACGGTGCTGCGCTGTCGGGTAACCTTTGTTTTGCTCCCAGCCGTAGTGCGGGTAGTGCTGTGCCTGCTGGGTCATATACTCGTCTCGGTGCGTCTTGGCTAGGATAGAGGCAGCGGCGATGGCGAGGTAGCGGTCGTCGCCCTTGACGATGGTGTGGTACTCGACCTCGTCGGGGCGTGGGTCGTAGTAGTTGCCGTCGATGAGCAGGCGCTCGGGTGTGCAGGGCAAAGCCTCGATGGCACGCTGCATGGCAAGCATAGAGGCGTGGAGGATGTTGATCTGCTGGATCTCCTGAACGGTTGCCACGCCCACGGCCCACGCTGTGGCATGCTCCTCGATGAAGTGGCGTAGCTCCTCGCGCTGTCTTGCCGTAAGCTTCTTACTATCTCGCAGATGCGGGTGGTCTAGCGTCTCGGGCCAGACGACTGCTGCAGCGTAAAGGTCCCCAGCAAGGGCTCCTCGTCCAGCCTCATCACAGCCGCACTCGATGAGTCCGTCCGATGCGTAGCGATGTAGTAATGGCATGGCTTCTTTAGCCTAGCATAGTGAGAGCACGGTGTAGCGCTTTCGCAAAGATCTCTAGATCCTCGTGTGTATTGTACAGTCCGAGGGAAGCTCTGATCGTGGCGTGGTGTCCCATACCCTCGATGAGCGGGATAGCGCAGTGATGCCCCGTGCGGAGTGCTACGCCCTGCTGGTCTAGGAGCAGACCCAGGTCATAAGCGTGTGCCTGATGGCTGATGAAGGTGACGACGGCTCCCTTGCCAGGGGCAGTGCCGAGGATCTCGAGCGAAGGCTCCTGACTGATGATCTGCGTGAGATGCTCTAGGAGCTCGGTCTCGTAAGCGTGGATGCGGTCGAGGCCGATAGCGGAGATGTACTCAACGGCTGTGGCAAAGGCGTGCGAACCGATGAAGTCGGGCGTGCCTGCCTCAAACTTGTACGGTAGCTCGTTGAAGGTGGTCTCCTCAAAGGATACATGCTCGATCATTTCGCCACCATACTGATAGGGTGGTATCTGCTCGAGGAGCTTGCGCCGTCCCCATACGATTCCGATGCCTGTGGGGCCGTACACCTTGTGAGATGAGCAGACGTAAGCGTCGATGCCTAGCTCCTGCACATTGACTGACATGTGGGGCGCTGACTGCGCTCCATCAACGATGATGATGGCGCCCTTGTCGTGAGCCAGACGAGCTAGCTGTGCGACGGGATTGACCGTGCCGAGGACGTTGCTCACATGCGCCACAGAGACGATCTTGGTGCGGTCGGAGAGTAGAGCCTCAAAGGCGGGGAGGTCCAGCGAGCCGTCCGCCAGAAGCGGAGCAACACGCAGATGCGCTCCTTTGCGTAGGCAGAGCTGTTGCCACGGCACGAGGTTAGCATGGTGCTCCATGGCGGTGATGAGCACTTCATCATCGGGACCGACGAGCGTTTCGCCAGCCGTAGAGGCTAGCAGGTTGAGCCCTTCGGTGGTGCCACGTGTGAAGATTACTTCGTTAGGGTCGGACGCCCCGATGAAATGTGCCAGCGTGGCGCGCGCAGCTTCGTGACGATCGGTCGCCTCACGGCTAAGCTGGTAGACGCCTCGGTGGACGTTGGCGTTGTATCGTGTGTAGCCCTCGGTGATAGCATCGATGACCACTTGGGGCTTTTGCGTAGTGGCACCACTATCTAGGTAGACCCAGCCAGGCTGTGCTGAGGCGTAGTGCTGTATGAGCGGAAAGTCTAGACGATATGAGGAGAGGTCTGTGGAAGACATAAGGATAAGGGAGAAATGTTTTGACTAAAGCAACAGCCCGTCAATCAGATAGGCTGCTATATGTACGACGGCTAGCAAGACGACACCTAGGGAGGTGCGCCTGAGCACAGCGTTGAGCTGGCTGCCAGTCACATGGATCATCTGACGGTATACGGATAGCGCATAGAGGAGATAGGGGAGGAGTAGGACGATGCCCCAGATGTTTCCTTTGAAGGCAACGATGGAGAGGAGCCATGCGAGGAGTATGTTGGCCAAGTAAAACTTAGGGGCAAACTCTTGGCCGAGACGTACGATGCTCGTCCGCTTATTGTTCTTGCGATCCTCCTCGTAGTCTCGGTAATTATTGACCACTAGGATATTGACGGCCACGGCGCCCATGGCAGTCGCCACGAGAAAGCTCTGTGTCGTGACCGCTCCCGTCAGCAGGTAGTAAGTGGTCATGACAGCGACCCAGCCGTAGAAGGTCATCACCGCCACATCGCCTAGACCGAGGTAAGCGAGCGGGAATGGACCGCCTGTGTACATCCAGGCGAAGAGTATGATGAGTGCCCCGAGGAGGAGTAGCCATGGGTTGGTCAGCAGGCAAAGGGTCACGCCTGCCACGGCTGCGATAAGCCCCCAAAAGAGAGCCACCCCGATGATGTCACGCTCTCGCAACTGACCCGAAGCAAGTGGACGGCTAAAGCCTACACGCTCCTGGCTGTCAGCGCCACGCTTGAAGTCGTAGTAGTCGTTGCAACAGTTAGAAAAAGATTGCGCCGACAGCCCCACGACAAGACAGAGCATCGCTATGAGCCAGTTAAAGCCACCTTGTAGCCCAGCCAAAGCGATGGCAACGGCTATCGGTGCTAGCGAAGCTGGCCAACTGTACGGTCGTGAGACCGAGATGAATTGCTTGAGGGTCATAACGTAGAGCGCGTGTCTAGCCTACACCTTTTACTATAGTACTTCAGGGCCTGGGGTACGTAGATGAGCGAAGAGGTGGTCCGAGAGATAGATCATCGCACGCTTCTTCTCCTCCGTTGCGATGACTAGGTCGATGCTGTTACTGCTAGTTCCGTAGCAGATGAGCCGTACAGCGACATCGTCCACCGCCTCAAGGATGCGTGCCTCAAAGCCTATGCGATGCCACCCCATATCTCCGACGATTGCTAGGATCGACAGGTCGCTCTGCACGGAGCCCTCCGCCCAAGGCGTCATCTCCTCGATCAACGTAGCTATAGCCTCCGGGTCTTCCTCTGCGACGATGACGTAGCCATCGCCCGAAGCCATCAAGATGTCTGGCTCTATGTGCAGACGGTGCATAGCCTCCGTCAGCGTAATGAGGAACTGCCCCGTAGAGACGTCACTATTGCTCAGATGTTTCAGCAGGAGCGTCACGACACACATCCCGTCCTTTGCCGAGATTGCCTTGATCATATCTCTGTTTGTCACATGAGATATGAGCGTGCCAGGAGCCGAGGGGTCGAGCGTGTTGAGCAGTCGCACTGGGATACCCGCACGTCGTGCCGGCTCGATGCAAGCAGGGTGCAATATCTTAGCACCGCAACGCGCTAGCTCGGCAGCCTCGCCAAAGCTCAGACGACGCACTGGCGACGTCATATTGACCACCCGCGGATCGTTGTTGTGTAGCCCATCAATGTCGGTCCATATCTGTATCTCCTCAGCTTGGACCGCCTCGCCAATGAGCGTAGCGCTGTAGTCGCTTCCGCCACGACGCAGGTTGTCCACCTCGCCGAAAGCATTACGACAGATGTACCCCTCTGTGAGAAAGAGCGCCTCGGCATCGCGCACCTCCTCAACCATCGGGCGCAACCGGTGAGCAATGTACTCGATGTCCGGTCGCCCCTCGTGGGTAATGCGCATGAAGTCTAGCGCCAGAAGCTTGTGCGGTGTGATCCCCTCGTAGAGCTGTAGCGTGAGCGCCATCAGAGCGGTACACATCATCTCTCCGCAGGCAAGGATCTGCTTCTCGTCGTTGTGGGTAAAAGCCTCGTTGAGCGTCTGTAGTAGGAGGCTGTCCAAGATTGGGGTCAAAGCCTCCTCCGCCAGTTGCTGGTGTAGCTCATGCCCCGCAAAAAGCTCCGGCACCACATTGTCTATGTAGCGACTGCGGAGCATCTCCACATGACGGGTCGCACGGTCACGCTCGCCAGAGGTGATCAGCTGCGTCAGCGTCACGAGGTCGTTCGTCGTGCCTGCCATAGCCGAGAGTACCAGCGTCTTGCGACCTGGCATACACGCCACCAGATGCGCTACCGAGCGTATGCGATCCGGTGAACCGACAGAGGTGCCGCCAAACTTCAGTACGATCATAGCGCTACTTCAATAGGATCTGTAGAAGGTTCTGAACTAGTTTTCTCGACCTCCTCTAGGGTGGGGGACAAGTCGATGCGCTTCAGCGTACGACTCTCCAGATCGATATGGTATCTCGTAGCGGGTAGCTCCTGTATGAGCGTCTCATTGTGCGTACTCATCAGCACTGCTACACCCTCCTTAGCTAGGGACTGGATCAGCTGACCGATTAGTAGCGACGTCTCACTATCTAGTCCCGTCGTAGGCTCATCAAGCAGGATCAGTCGTGGACGTACGACTAGGGCACGCGCTATGCAGATGCGCTCAGCCTCGCCACCGCTCAGCTCGTGCGGGTACTTGTAGTGCTTGCCCTCCATGCCGACCTGCTTCAGCGCCTCCTCGATACGCATAGTACGTTGCTCTCGCTTTTTTACCCCCACAGCACGCAAGACGAAGTCTAGGTTGCCCTGCACCGTGTAGTTATATAGGAGCTGCGCCTGTGACTGGAAGACGATCCCCAGCGAGCGCCTCAGAGCTTGTCGCTGACGTACTGACATGCGGTGCAGGTTGTAGTCTAGCACCTTAGCGACGCCTCCCTTAGGCGCCAGCTCTCCATAGAGTAGCTCTAGGAGTGAACTCTTGCCACTCCCCACGGGTCCCGTAAGGTAGGCAAAGTCCCCCGCTTCGAGCGATAGTGTGACGTCTCGTAGTAGTTCATGCTCCTGGCGTGATACCGTAACGCCCTGTAGGTCAATGATCGTACTCATAAGTGGCTAACGTCTAGATTAAGTGTTTACTGTAGCGCAAAGCGCAGATACGCCTCGCAGTTTGCCGGCAACCTCTCGGCGACCGTATCGCTATAAGTATCGTAAAAGGCGTGATGCCCTATATAGTCAGCTCGTGCGAAAGCTGCTAGCCCCTCATAAGGCGTGAGGAAAGTCGCTAGCGTATGCTTTTGAGATCCGCCCTCGCAGAAGTTTGCCTCAGCGCTACCGCATGAGACAGCGACACCGAGCTGACGACCAACCCATGCGTCGCCACCCTCACCGAAGGCCCAGCCCTCGCCAAAGACCTCGTCAGTCCACTGCTTCAGGATCGCTGGAGCGGAGTACCAGTAGAGGGGGAACTGTAGTATCACACGATCGTGACGCTCCACGAGCGCACGCTCATGCGCCACATCTATAGGCGTCCCCGTGGGGTAAGCGTCACAGAGGCTATGTATCGTAGCGTGCCCCGTGAGCGCCTCCATCCAAGCTTTGTTGATGACAGAGTGCTCCAGGTCGGGGTGCGCTACAATAATCAGCGTGTTATGATTCTTCATAAGGACTTAGAATGTAAAGCCAGCACCGAGATAGAAGGAGGTATTGCGCATAGCCTTCTGACCGAACTTCTCTAGCTTGGGATCATTCTTCTCTAGTTTCAGCTCATCGACGAAGCCCAAGTCAGCACCTAGCATACCGTACCACGATCCGAAGGTTACCTTAGCCTTAGCACCCAGACCGATGTCGTAGCGCTTGAGCTTGGCACCATCCATCCCGAGGATACCATCCTTGTAGACGTTGTAAGTCTTCTGGATATCGTCTAGGATCTTGCCCTGGCTAACGGTAGCTCCCAGAGCGTAAGCAAAGTAAGGACCAGCCTCTATGGAGCAACCGATGCGAGGAGTCACGTTCAGGCGCACACCCACGTTGACGGGGATCTGCATATAGTGGCTGTAAACCTTGATGTCGCCCTTACCCTTTTCGGAAAGGAAGCTGTATTGATTTCCCTTCATAGCAAAGGTCAATCCCGTGCCGACGTACATCATCTTGCCCACGTTGACATCCAGTCCAGCACCTAGGCGGTAGCCCACGAAAACCTTGTTTTCAGAGGCATCTTGGAGTGTCTTGGCTTGTGAAAGGTTAAAGAGCGGAGCTGCGTCAACGTAGATACGCAGAGGCATCTGAGCCTGCGCCGTGCCACCGAGCGCGCAGAGCGCCACGAGTGAAAGTAGTAGTGTACGTAGTCTTGTCATAGTAGTATATGTATAAGCTAAAGTTGCAATTACTCCTCAAAAGTACAACAATCTTGCGAGATGAGCCTTCGTAGGCTCCGCAAGTCTTACGGGTAACGATATGTAGGGACGCTCGGTCGAGCGTCCGTTGTGTCAAAGCGAGACGTGCATCCCTACACCTGCGGACTCTTTTAGTCCACGTGTATCACATAGTGCTCCTTGCGCGGTGCAGGCTCGGGCGATTCATCGGGGTAGCCGATGATGCAGCAGGCGACACCCACGAGGTCTCCCTCCAGTCCCCACTTCTTGAGAAGTGCTTGACCCTCCTCCAGCTCGAAGATGCCCTTAGCCGCATTGACCCAGCAAGTGCCAAGACCGAGTGCGTGAGCAGCATTCTGCATATTGCCTACCACCAGAGCTCCATCTTGTAGGTAATTGCTCGACAGCGACTTGTCAGCCAGCACGACGAAGACCGCTGGAGCACCGTAAAACTGATTTTTGTCCCCACCGCGAGCTTTGTTGGCAAGCTGCGAGAGCTGGTCACGCACTGCACGATTGGTCACAGCCACGATCGTGACGGACTGCTTACCCATCGCCGAGGGCGCGTAGGTACCCGCCTCGAGCACCTTGTCTAGTAGCTCCTGAGGCGGTAGTTCAGGCTTATACTTACGTATACTCCTGCGTGTTAGGAAGATGTCCATTTTCTCTTGTGTTGTCATACGCATAGTTCCTTCTGTTGTGTCTGATTGTTCTGTTGTTGTAGCCTTCTGACAGGCGACAGCTCCCACGAGGAGCAGTATCATCGTCAGCGGCATCCATCTACGTAGCATAGTCGTTAGTATCTGTTGTTTGGATTACTATATAGGCTCTTGTTACTTACGGCAAAAAGCTCTCTACCCACAAATATACGAAAAGCTCATCAGAGCTAACCGGACTGATGCAGTATAAAAATGAACTTGTTTCAATTCCTACCTAGGAAATGGCAAAATTCCTCCGTAGATATTTCTGATTTGCTACCTAGGAAATGGTCAATTCTTCGGACTTATTTTTTGATTCCTCCGAAGTTTCATTTGATTCCTCCGAAGAATTTTCTATTTCCTAGGTAGGAATTGGGCAAATTCCTAGGTAGCTATTTGGGAAATTCCTAGGTAGGAAATCGGAATCGTCGAAGATGTCTGACGACAAAAAGAGAGGAGATGCCGATGACGACATCTCCTCTTATCAAGTGTTGGGGCGAAGCTTACCGCTTCGTCTAGCTGGGCTAGTGGCTCACGATGAGCGTGAGGCGGTAGTTGCGCAGGGGCATGGGGTAGTTGGCGACTACATCGTAGGCTTGGCTCAGGAGGTTGTTGCACTCGAGCTGCAGACGCAGGCCGTACCCTCGGACGGTGCGCTCGTAGGCGAGGGCTAGGTCGTTGGTGTACCACGGCTGGAGGTGATTCTCGGGAAAGTTTTCCAGCTGACTGTACCGCTCGCCAGCATAGATGAAGTTGTAGTTGAGCTGCCACCCCTTGTACTGCAGGATTGCCGTAGCGGAGCCGCTATGCCAGGGGATGTAGGGGATCTGGTGGCGGTAGTAGCTCTCCTTAGGATCAGTGACCTCAATGGCTCTCTGGTAGGTGTACTGAGCCCGCAGAGATAGCTGCAGATCACGGATAGGCACGAGGCTCCAGGTGCACTGAGCGTCGATGCCTCGTATGTCGACCTTGCCGAGATTGATCATGGTCCAGCGGAATTGCTGTCCCTTGGGGTAGGCGATGATCTTGTTGGTCACGAGATTGTAGTAAGCGTCTACCTTGAAGTCTAGGGTGTGGAGCCACGGCTTTTGCGGTGCGAGCTGATACTGCAGACCCACGTTGTACTGGGTGGTGTGCTCAGGGTCAAGCTTGACATTGCCTATCTCGGTGTAGTATAGATCGTTGAAGGTGGGTAGGCGAAAGCTTTGCTTATAAAAGGCATTAAGTCGTAGATCAACCGCCTGCCACGGCTTGACCGACAGGATGGCTGCGGGGGTGAGCTTGCGAAAGAGGGGAGCCTGTGAGAGTAGCTTCGCTTTGTCCTGAGCTAGTGTGCCGAGGAGGCTGACCTGCGCATTGATCCACTCATTGGTATAGGTCGAGGCGAGGGCTAGCAGGTGGGTGAAGCGGTGCGGGTAGACGAAGTCGTAGAGATTAGCGTCGAGCTTGTTCCACTGCAGATCATAGGCGGCGGAGAGGTACCAGTGGTCGATCAACTGAAAGGCTGAGGCGACCGAGCCGTATAGCTCTTGCTGTTGGTAGAGGTTGTCCACCTTGAAGGCGGCTGTCGGCTCGTTGCGCACGAAGTGGGTCTGGTAGTAGGCATACTTGGCGATGGCGTGTAGACGTATGCGGTCGCTGAGCTGCTGCTCGTAGGTGGTCTGGACGAAGCTGTTGTTGTCCCAGAGGCGCTCACCACGACGCCACACATTATTGACGATGGCGCCTGGTATGCCTCGCTCGCTGTTGTAATTGTACACCTTGACGAGCATCTGTCCATCGGGGAGGCCGATGTGGAGATTGCCCTCAAGTCGTGTGGCGTTGATGTCTCCGTTGTGCCGGACGGCTGTGGTGTCGTAGGCTATCTCGTGGGTGAGGGGAAGGACTTTCTTGTACCTAAACTTGTACTTGCCGCTACTCTTGATCCACTCTGCATTGAAGGACATAGTGACCCTAGGCTCTAGGCGGTGCTCGATCAGTATGGCGGGGTTGAAGAGGTCGAAGGAGCCAGTCCGTAGAGTTGCTCTCAGATTGGTCTGCGCCCCATCGGTAAAGGTAGGTTTGCGTGTCTGCAGGTAGACGGTACCACTAGAGCCAAAGTCCTTAGCAGGCTGGAGGTAGCTACCCTTTTGTCCATTGAAGACCTGTATCGCCTCCATATTGTCGAGGGAGTACTGGCCGAGGTCTATCTGCCCATTCTGCGCATTGCTCAGCTCGACCCCATCGTAGAAGATACCGACGTGGTGGGTGCCCATGCTGCGGATGTTGACCGTCTTGAGTCCACCGACTCCGCCGAAGTCCTTGACCTGAACGCCTGAGAAGGAGCGGAGCGCATCGGCTATGGAGAAGGCACTGAGCGCCTTGAGCTCTTGCCCCGAGAGTTGCTGTGCGGGTATGACGCCGCGCTTGTAGTCTGGTTCACGGGGAGCTCGTACCACGACGGTCTCTAATAGATGCGTCTGTACGGTGTCGTGTGGGGAGGGTTGCTGCGCACATAGCTGAGGTGTGGTGGCGCAGAGGAGGAGTAGAGAGAGGATGAGAGTAGCCATCGGGATAGAAGTCCTAGATGTAAAAAGAGTAGGGGCGAACTCCCTAAGAGTCCGCCCCTACGTAGCTGTCTAACGGACAGAGATGGGCACTTAGTCGTGTGCCTCGAGCTGTCTGCTTACTTCTTTACGAATGCAATGTGAGCAGGTAGCATACCTGTGCGGCTTGTTTGCCACTTGAGCTTACCATCAGGTGTGTAGCAGTATAGCGTACCGCTAGAGACAAAGTCCTTGGCATCCGTAATGTAGATGTCGCCCGAGGCGGGATGGATAGCAAGACCATAGGCGGTCTGAATGTTTGCATCCGTACCATCGGTGATAAAGCTCTCGGCGAGAGGCTTAGCAGCATTGATGTCAACGAGTCCGAAGCCTGTCTTCATCTTCTTAGCTGCACTATCCCAGACGCTGCTGTAGTAGTAGAGCTTGTCGCCATAGAAGGCCATCTCAGCACAAGGTATATTGAGCGAGTCAAGCTTTGATACCTTTTGCGTAGCTGGATCGATGTCTATGTAGTAGAGGTTCGAGGGTACGTTGCCGTAGTTACCACGAGAGGTGACCCATAGTCTACCGTTGTGGTCCATTCTGAGGCGGTGGAGGTTCATACCAACTTCGATCTTGTCTACCTCGGTGAAGCTCTTAAGGTCAATGACTGATAGGGTGCGCTCATAGTTTGGCTTCATGTAGCCACCAGAGTTAGCGACGTATAGTCTTTCGCCCTTGATAACCATCTCCTCAGGCTGGTAGCCTACGACGACCTGTCCTGTGATAGCGAGCGTGTTGAGGTTGACACGGTAGACGGCTCCTGGTACCTGACCCTTAGCGTCTCGTGTGCTCGTGCTGACGTAGCTAGATACGTAAGCGTTGTCACCATCGAAGCAGATGTAGCGACAGTTGGGGATGTTTACCTGACCTATACGCTTACCGCTCTGAGCGTTGAGCACCTCTACCTTGTTGGAGCTGTTGATGACTGCGTATAGTCTAGAGCCGTATGCCTGTAGGTCATTGCCCGTATCGCCAAGCTCCTTGACGACATTGGGATTGACCGTAGCATAAATGTTGCGTGTGTAGGTACCACTGACGAGGTTCATGTAGTCCAGCGAACTGTTGTTTGCCTGGAAGTTACCTTCGTTGAGTAGGTAGAAGCCGACTATGCCCCCACTAACTTGAGAACTATTTGCTATCTCCTCCGATTCGGCAGGTACGACGGGTGCGTCCTCACGACAAGAGTTGAGAAGTCCTAGACTGAGGATACAGAGTAGGAGTAGATTGCGATACAACTGATTCATAATATGATTGGATTGATTTGCTTTGTTGCAAAGGTAGTGAAAGGAATTGGTATAGGCACCTTTGGGTATACTAAAGGCTTCCTGCGAGTGTGCAGATAAGTCGCATAGCATCTGCAAAGGGGGCTAGGAAAAGGTCGCTCTGCTGCCAGAAGCTTGCGTACTGCTTGCCATGATCCTGCTCCGTGAGCGGGGTGTCGCTGACGATGCGTAGGCTGACGAGTGGCGTCTGATATAGGTAAGCTGTCTGAGCGATGGCTGCGCTCTCCATATCGACTGCGACGAGGTCGGGGTATTGCTGTGCGAAGGCTCTCAGATGATCGGCATCGGGGATGAAGGTGTCGCCACAGAGGAGCAACCCTTCGTGAAGTGGTATGCGTAGTTGCTTAGCCACAGTCGCCATGGCTACCGCATCTGCTGAATATTGTGCGGGCATGCCCTGTACCTGTCCACGCTCGTTGCCCTCGCCACACCATACGTCGTGGTAGCGGTAAGCTGTCGAGAGGCAGAGGTCGCCGACCTGCGCTCCTGCGTAAAGTCCTCCCGACACACCGACATTGATTAAGAGCTGGGGTTGGTAGCGCGCTATCGCTAGTTGAGTGGCAAGCGCTGCATGAACCTTGCCGATGCCTGTCTCAAGGAGGTGAAAGGTCCACTCCGTTTGGTGCTCCTCTAGTCGTACGGTGTAGCGATAACTGGCAAAAGGCTCCTCCTCAACTAAAGTACACTCCACAAGCTCCACGGCGGGAGCTAGAGCCTCTATAGCAGAGTGCATCGCCATGCGCTCTTTGCTCATAGCGCATAGCAGGACAATGGAGGGGAACATGCGACTAGCTCTTGCTCAGAACTTGATGATCTTAGGCTGATTGACTGGTTGGGTGGTGGGCTCGCTGCCTTCCTGTGTCGGATCTACGCTGGGGAGCTCCTCTACGTCTGCGCTAGGCATCCTAGTAGGCGTGGAGCGCTGGGCAACCTTTGAGGTGTCCAACGTTTGCGACATAGCAGGTGTCTGGTTGCCGTACTTATACTTAGCACGTCGCTCCTCCACCTCTGAGTAGCTGTGGTTCTTAGCGGGCTCCTCGTCGAGGTAGTCGATCAGGTCGTCACGATCTAGCTCGTCGTCGGTCAGCACGATAGGCACGAAGGTAGGCAGAGAGCTGCGTGGCTCCAGGTCAAACTCGGAGTAGTACTGGTTGAGTAGCTTGTTTTGCTCCTTCTCGATCTCCGTCTGGCGCACATAGTCCTCTACATCCATAGCGGTCATGGGCATGTGCGCCTCCTTTTGGAAGCCTGAGGCGATGATGACCACCATCACTTTGTTGCCCAGTTCCTCGTTGAAGGCGTGACCCGACTTGTTGTTCTGCAGATTGCGGATGGAGGAGGTGAGCTTCTTGATCTCGTCCATCTCGTCAGTTGTCAGCGCATCGGACGGGTCGTAGAAGATAGCGAGCTGTAGCCTCGTCGCTGTCGTGATATCGTCGTTGTTGAGTAGGGGAGAGCGCAGTGCCGAGTCGATAGCCTTGCTCACACGATCGGAGCCCTCGCCGTAGCCGATGCTGATGTGTGCGATGCCTCCGTCCTTGAGTGTGGTGCGTACGTCGGCGAAGTCTTGGTTCATCTCCATCTCGTTGGTGATGACCATGGTGATGGCGCGAACGGCATTGGCTAAGATCTCGTTGGCTTTGTTGAGAGACTCGTCCCAGGGAAGCTCTCCGTAGACTTGGTTGATGTTTTCGTTGGCAATGATAACCAGTGAGTCCACCTCTTGGCGCATGCGCTCGGCACCTTGCGCAGCTTTGATCATACGCTGTCTCTCCTCACGGACGAAAGGCATGAAGATAAAGCCGACCGTGAGCAGTCCCATGTCGCGAGCTATCTTCGCAATGACAGGCGCAGCGCCAGTTCCTGTGCCACCTCCCATACCAGCACAGATGAAGACCATCTGTGTCTCGTTGTCATCGAGGAGGGCGTGGATGAGCTCTCGATCTTCTAGTGCGGCCTCTTCGCCGACCTCAATCTTACTTCCCGCGCCTAGTCCTTGGGTTAGCTTCTGTCCGATGACGGCTACATCTTTTAGCCCACTCTTGGCGAGGTCTTGCTCATCTGTGTTGAGGAGCAGATAGGATACCCCTTGGAGTCCAGAAGCGTGAATGTGCTTGACGGCGTTGCCTCCGGCGCCACCTACGCCGATCACCTTGATCAGCTTTTTCTGAGCAACCGCTTTGTTGTATTTGAAGTTGACGAGCTTGTCTGCGTTATCCATTTGTCGAAAGAGGTAAGAGGTTAGATAAAATGGGAGAGTGGGTGTGACTGACTAGTCAACATCATCGTTGGTCAGAACATCCTTAATCTTGGAGAACCAATTGAAGGACTTCTTCCGCTTGGCACTCTTAGGCTCCCGCTTTGTAGCTTTGCGAGGCTGATCAATATCGGGCAGGTCAAAGAGCGACGTTTGAGGCTGTTGCTGGGAGTGCTCCTCTGTAGTTTCAGTGCTATGATCCTCTTCGGGAGTTTCCTCTGGCTGGCTAGCTTGCACCGTGGCTTGTGGCGCTGGTGTGGCGACCTTGCTTGATGGAGCGGTGGTACTCTGAGGCGCATCGATGGAGCCGATGCAGTTGACCTCCGCACGATAGATGAGTCCTGCGCAGCCAGCGTAGTCTACATCTCCAGAGAGAGGCGTATCGCCCTTGTAAACCTTATCGTTGAACTCACGAGCTAGCGAAACAAACTTGCTCTCGCCCTGTAGGTAGTTCACGAAGCCTGTCATCAGAGCGCCTTGTCCCGCTAAGACAATGCCAGACCCTAGCCGAGCACCAGCCTCGAAGTCGTGGATGACACGGAGTACGTTTGCTGTGATCTCCTTCATGCGGGCTGTCACGAGGCTGTTGACATCACGCATCTTAAGCTCACGGTCACGGGTACCATCGGGAGAGCTGAGCGTGAGCGTCTCATCATCGTAGGCATCGGTAAAGGGGGTCGCATTCTCCAGCTTGATCTTCTCTGCCTCGGGGTAGGTGATGTGGAGGGACATCAGGTCGTTGGTGATGTTTTTCGAACCAAAGGGGATGACCCGTAGGCACTTCAGCGTGTCGTTTTTGTAGATAGCGACAGAGGAAGTACCCGCACCAATGTTGACTAGCGCTACGCCGAGCGTCTTAGCATCAGGGTAGAGGAGCACGTCCGCCTCGCAGCATGGTGAGGGAAGGATAGCCTCTAGCTCAAGTCCTAGACGGTCCTCGATAGCCATACGGATGAAGTTGACATTGCTAGAGCGGGTCGTGATGAGGTTAAAGTGGATCGAAAACTCCGTGCAGAGCAACCCCTTGATATTCCGCTCTACGCGTCCGTCTACGAGACAGTAAGGGTCAGACACGTCTAGCACCTCGTGAGCGTTGAGTCGGTAGTTCTTGACGCGCTCATTGATCAGGTTGATATGGTAGTCGCTGATCTCCTCTCCGTCAGGATTGTCCATCTTATGATTGATCTTGTAGGAGCGTGACATAAGGGACTTGCCACCGAAGCCTACGTAGACCTTTTTGATCTCAGTGTGCTTGTCGGGGAGCTGCTCGTTGAGTCGATCTATAAGTACCTTGAGCTTGTTGTGTAGCTCCTCCATATTGTTGACGACCCCCTTGCGGATTGCGTTGCTTGTGGGCACCTCGGCTATTGCGATAGGGAGGACTTTGCCATCCTTCTTAGTACCTACCATACCCCGTATGGTAGCACTACCTAAGTCTATGGCGGTGTAGAGATCTTCGTTGTATGACATTCGAGTGCTTGCGATTAAGTCGTGAGAGTGGTATTATAAAGTCTGTGCCGGGAGGCTTGGTTGGGAGTGTTGTAGCGCTCCCTCCTCTGACGGGACAGTTACTATCTGGTCTTTGTACTCCAAATTTACTGAAATAAAGCTATTCCAGCCAAATATGGGGATCACTTGCTCTACGAAGAGCTTGAGCTTGTCCAGCTTCTCCTCCCAGTTGGAGCTAGAGCCGAGGATAATCTCCGTATTACTAGCTCGTGGCGTGGCGATGACCCCTCGGTATGGGTCTACATAGATGTGTATGAATAGATCTCGCCAGAGAGGGTCAGAGAGGATTAGCTGCATCAGTGGGTAGAGCTGATGAGAGGCTTGCTTTACAGATACGCTCCCGCTGACTGGCAGGAAGGTCGTATAGTAGTCCTCACTACGCTCTATCGGAACCACCGTCTGATCCTTGCAGACGAAGTAGTTACCCTGTGGTGTGAGGAGCGTAAAGAGCGGTTCGCGCTGTAGCATGGATACGTGCAGCACACCACCCGGAGTGGTGTAGAGGTCTATGTGGCTAAAGAGTCCGTTGCGTATCAACTGTGACTCGATAGCCATCGTGGAGAGTGAGTCTACCGACTGACCTATGGGACGAAAGCCTAGCGCCTTCAGTTCGCTCACGAGGTCTCGCTCTGGCATCAAGGGGTGCTCACCCTCATACCTAATATCCGCCTTCACGTCGACGATACGTGCTGGCGCTATCTGAGGAGGCACGAGTGCCATGTAGCAGAGTAGTCCTACGAGGAGCAGAGCGAGAGAGAGGTATAGGTAGCGCATACCTTATTGTTATAGTGTAGCTAGATAATCTCTGATCGGGAGGACCAGCTTGTCAATGTCTCCTGCACCGACCGTGACCACCACTCGTGGTAGTTTTATCTGTCGAAGCAGAGGCAGTAGCTCCTCCTTGGTACATAGCCAGCGATGTGGCGCTGTCAGCTCCTTGTATATAAGCTCCGATGTGACGCCAGGCATAGGCTCCTCACGGGCTGGGTAAATGTCTAGCACGATCACCTGATCTACATGTGAGAGGCTCTTGGCAAAATCCTGATAAAAGTCTGCCGTGCGCGAGTAGAGATGTGGCTGAAAGATAGCCAGCACATCCTCCGAGCCATAGATCTCCTTGATCGAGCGAATGGAACTGTCTAGCTCCACTGGGTGATGCGCGTAGTCGTCAATGAGTAGGTGCCGATCCGTCTGCAGTACCAGCTCGAAGCGTCGCTTGGTACCTCGAAAGCTCTCCACGCCTCGTACGATGTCAGCAGGAGCGACCCCGTTGAGATAAGCGATGGTCATAGCTGCCGTAGCATTCTCTAGGTTAGTACGTACAGGCACCCCGAGAGCGACCTGCTCCAGATGAAGCCCTACCTCTGGGTAGTGCCAGTCGAAGCGAATCGTCCCATCTCCGACGGTCACATGGTCGTAGTAAACGTCCGCCGTAGAGGCACTGCCATAGGTCAATGTGCGTACGCCCTCAGCTAGGTGTGGTTTGATCGGTAGCCCTTCCTTCATCAGTAGCGTGCCACCAGGCTGTATTTGGCTACAAAACTCTTCGAAGCCTGCGAGGTACCCCGCATAGTCTCCGTAGATGTCTAGGTGATCCGCATCAGTCGAGGTCACTACAGCCATATAGGGGTTGAGGTGTAGGAACGAGCGGTCATACTCGTCCGCCTCTACCACCAGCAGATCGGAGTGGTCGGAGTAGATAAAGTTAGAACCCGTATCCACAGCCAGCCCGCCGATGAATGCGGTACAGCCTACCTCCTTGGCACCATCTAGGATATGCGCTAGCATGTTGGTCGTCGTGGTCTTGCCATGAGAACCAGCAACAGCCAGTGTGCGATAGCTCTCGGCTATGACGCCAAGCGCCTCAGCGCGCTTCAGCACACGGAAGTGATGACTACGCAGATAGCATAGCTCAGGGTGGTCGTGCGGTATAGCAGGCGTGTAGATGACTAACGTATTATCAGGAGTCATCGGAGCGCTCTCCAGCCACGAGGCGTCGCTGTCGTAGTGTATAGCGATGCCCAGCTGCTCTAGCTCGTCGGTGTACATGTTGTGTGAGCGGTCGTAGCCCGACACGTTGCATCCCTTGAGGTGATAGTAACGTGCTAGAGCACTCATGCCAGCACCTCCGATACCGATAAAATAAACGTAACTCATGCGTTAGCGAATGGTCTTTGCAAAGTAAAAAGAGACTACCACAGTAGCTCCATCTGATCCACGATGCGCTCTACAGCTTGCGGTGTAGCAAGGTCACGGAGCGCCGCCTTCATCTCCTCTCTCCGCGTCTCATCTTTGAGTAGCTCAGTGATGGTTAGCCCCATCTGACCTACCGCTTCGTTGTCGGGAAGGAGTATTGCAGCGCCACGAGTAGAGAGTGCACGCGCATTTTTCGTCTGATGATCCTCAGCCACATTGGGCGAAGGAATTAGGATGGCTGGTAGCTCCGAGAGACAAAGCTCCGAGACGCTCAGGGCACCCGCACGAGACACCGCCACATCGGCCAGACGGTAAGCTAAATCCATGCGCTCTACGTAAGCTGATACGTAAGCTCGCTTGCTAATATCATACTCCTTGATCAGCTCCTGTGCTTCATGCTCGTAGCTGCGTCCCGTCTGCCAGATCAATTGATAGCCTAGCTTGCTCCACTCAGGTAGCGCAGCCACGACCGACTCATTGATCGTCCTAGCCCCTAGACTACCGCCCATGACCAAGATAGTACGTGACAGTGAAGAGGGGAGCGCAAAGTAAGCGCACGCCTCCTCACGAGTCGTATGGTTGTACTCGATAGCGTGGCGTACGGGATTGCCCGTTAGGATGATCCGATCACTCGGGAAGAAGCGCTCCATACCTGGGTAAGCGACGCAGATACACTTCGCCTCACGGGCTAGGAACTTATTGGTCACACCAGCATAGCTGTTTTGCTCCTGTAGGAGCGTCGGGATACCGCTACGCTGAGCCTCCTTGAGCGTAGGGGCGCTCGCATAGCCACCCACACCGACGGCTAGATCGGGGTGAAAGTCTGCCAAAGTCTTGCGAACCATCAGGCGGCTCTTGATCAGAGAGCGCAGCACCTTAAAGTTGCGCCAGAGACGCTTGCGATCCATCCCCATGACCGGCAGGCCTACGATCTCATAGCCTGCAGCGGGGACACGCTCCATCTCCATACGTCCCAGAGCTCCGACGAAAAGTATCTGACTCTCGGGATAGCGTCGACGCACCTCGTCGGCAATAGCTAGGGCGGGGTTGATATGTCCACCGGTACCGCCTCCGCTGATGATCACTCTAGGTTTGTTTGGCTCTTGCATAGCACGATGAGATCGATAAAGTCTACTGAAATAAAAAGGGTCTGTCGCAGTCAGCGCTAGCTAGCCCGACTGCTATCGCTTACAAATGTACGAAAAAGCACACAACCGCCTGCCTCTCCTCCGTTTCATGCGGACGAAACTTTATTTTCATACGGAGGAAAATCGATTTTCATACGGGAGAAAATCCATTTTCATAAGGAGGAAACAAGCAAAGGTACGGCTAGGGGGTTGCGAATCCGCCTGGACAGGCTCGGTAACTGCCAACGACAATACCTCAGGAGAAAACATGATTCGTCGGCGTATTTTCCGCGCAATCGTAGACCGTATCTAATGTAAAAACGGTACCTTTGCACCACTACTTAATCACATAACGCTAAGCAATACAAACTATCTTATGAAACAAAAGATCTGTCTGCTCCTAGTAGCTTTAGCTACGCTAACGCTTTTCGGAGCTTGCAACAAGAATGAAGAACCAACTAACGACAAAGTCCGACTCAGTGTGAAGCCTGACAATGTACTGATACAAGTCGGTGGTCAGAAGCAGCTGACTATCTTGACCAAGCCTAGTGGTGTCGCTTACAGCTGCACTTCCTCTGATGAGTCAGTAGCTACGGTGGACAATAAGGGCCTCTTGACTGGAGTCAAGGGCGGCGAGGCTGTCATCACGGTAGTGGCTAAGGATCAAACCAAGACTGTCAATGTGACCGTCCTCGACCCAAATGCAGGTTCGGTGAATCGCTACATCGGCTTAAATAGTCCAGACACAACTATCTATCCGATATATATTCCCGTCTTCTCTGATCTAGCTGACAGTAAGGAGACTCAGAAGCAGCTCATCGCTGCTAACTTAAAGTATGGCTGGACGCTTTATACCAATGAGGGTGGCGACGAAGATGATCATAAAATGATTCGCATGCAGGCTCCTAAGGATGAGAAAGGCAAATATACAGACGGTCGCTTCATCATAGAACTCTTTTACCACTTTATAAAGAAGGATGATGTGTACTTCGACTGCTGGACGAAACCCGTCTTTAAGAAGGATGTCGTCAAGGCTGCTCACGAGGGATCTGAGGAGGATATCAAGGTGCTCCGAGGTCTCCTGACCCTCTACGGCTTTACAGAAAATCTGCAAGCATCAAAGTATAAGAAGAGTAAAACGCTAAACTATGAGGGGTACAATATGAATCAGTTCCCCGAGGGACCAATGTGGGGCTCGATCTACTGTACGAGAGTAGATGGCGAAGATTCGTATTACCTCGAGTTCCAGGTAGTCCAAAAGGCTCCGGAGAAGAAGTAGTCCTCTCTCGATAGAAGAGCTACTCATACAAACGAAGAGAATACTCAACCGCATCAAGCAGTTGAGTATTCTCTTCGTTTTAAGCTGTCGCAAAGGCGCTACAGTGGCATGTGGAGACTGTTGCAAAAGGCAACAGTCTCAGGTGTGGTCGGGGACGCTCTGTGCTAGTAGGGGAAGTCGCTCTCCTCGTCGTCAGAGGCCATCGGGTTGAAGTCTGAGGCGCCGACGTTAAAGGTTTGACCGAAGGGACTACCAGCCTCTGCACCTGGCGTGACTCCTGGTGTGGCAGATGATGTCTGTCTTGCTTTGACGCCATTGATCTGGGAGGTGTAGTGCATGTTTGCCTCTTCGAGTGGGTAGAACTTGGCAAACTCGCCTCGGAAGCCGATACGCACATCGCCGATAGGACCGTTACGGTGTTTGGCAATGATGAAGTAGCCGATGCCCTTGGTGTCTCCGTTGTCATCCTGCATGATGCCATAGACCTCGGGTCTGTGCAGGAAGCAGACCATATCGGCATCCTGCTCGATAGCGCCTGACTCACGCAGGTCGGAGAGCTGAGGCACCTTACTATTGGTCCCGCTATCGTTCTTGCGGAGCTCGACAGCACGGTTGAGCTGTGAGAGAGCAATGATGGGGATGTCTAGCTCCTTGGCAAGCATCTTGAGCGAGCGAGAGATGGTACTGACCTCTTGCTCGCGGTTGCCAAAGTTCATCCCGCTGGCATTCATCAGCTGGAGGTAGTCAATGATGATGATCTTGATGTCATGCTCTCGCACGAGACGGCGCACCTTGGTACGTAGCTCAAAGACGGAGAGGCTAGGGGTGTCGTCGATGTAGAGGGGCGTATTCTCCAAGACGCTGATACGCTCATCAAGTTGGGTCCACTCAAACTGCTCGAGCTGACCGCTCTTGAGCTTTTCGCCAGGGAGCTCACAGACGTTACTGATCAGACGCTTGACTAGCTGCACGCTGCTCATCTCTAGGTTAAAGAGGGCTACGGGGATCTTATTGTCCACAGCAATGTACTTAGCCATGGAGAGGACGAAGGCTGTCTTACCGATAGCGGGGCGCGCAGCGATGATGATGAGGTCTGACTTCTGCCACCCAGCTGTCATCGCATCGATGCCGTCAAAGCCCGAGGAGATACCGCTGATACCCTCGGCACTATTGGCAGCTGCCTTGATATCATCGATGGCAACTTTGAGGACTGTATTGATCGGCTGTACGTCTTTGCGTAGATGCTTCTGCGAGAGGGCAAAGAGTGCACCCTCAGCAGTCTCCATCTGATCCTCTATGTCGATGGTATCTTCGTAGGCAGAGGTGAGCACCTCGGTAGAGAACTTGATCAGGTTGCGACTGAGGGCTTTTTGCGCCACAATCATGGCGTGGTACTCGAGGTTGGCCGCACTGATGACACGGTTGGAGAGGTCGACGAGGAAGGGCATCCCCCCGACCTGATCCAGCTTGCCATCACGCTGTAGTCGCTGGCTGACGGTATGCAGATCTATCGGCTGCTCCTCCAGACTGAGGTCGCGCATGACCTCGAAGATGATTTGGTGCGCATTGATATAGAAGCTTTCGGGCTCTAGGATGGTGCTGATCTCGGAGAAGGCCTCCTTCTCTAGTAGTATGGCGCCCAGCACAGCCTCCTCAATGTCTGTGGCTTGAGGTGGTACGCGTCCCTCGGTCGTGCGGTCGAGAGAGGCTTGCGGCTTGCGGAGCTGCTTCTGCTGTGTAGGCTTTAGGGATGGCATGATCTAGATGGTTGGGCTAGGTAAGTGTTGCGTGCGGGGGCAAGTTAGTAGCCTAGACGGGAGCCTAGGCTGTTGGAGCGGAAGAAGCGGTAGAGGGGCTTTAGTCGAGCTTGAGGACAGCGAGGAAGGCTTTCTGCGGTATCTCCACGTTGCCGATCTGCTTCATACGCTTCTTACCCTCTTTCTGCTTCTCTAGTAGCTTACGCTTACGGCTGATATCACCACCGTAGCACTTGGCTGTCACATCTTTGCGAACCGCCTTGACGGTCTCACGGGCGATGATCTTAGCGCCGATGGCGGCTTGGATGGCTATGTCAAACTGCTGGCGCGGGATGAGCTCCTTGAGCTTCTCGCACATACGGCGACCGAAGGGGACGCTGTTGTCAAAGTGCGTCAGTGTCGAGAGCGCATCGACGGGCTCGCCATTGAGGAGAATGTCTAGCTTGACCAACTTGGAGGGACGGAAGTCGCTCAGATGATAGTCAAAGGAAGCGTAGCCTCGTGAGATGCTCTTGAGCTTGTCATAGAAGTCGATGACGATCTCCCCAAGCGGCAGATCGAAGTAAATCTCAACACGGTTGCCACTGATGTACTCCTGCTTGATGAGGATGCCACGCTTGTCGAGGCAGAGCGTCATGATAGGTCCGATGTAAGTGGTATCTGTGATGATCGTGGCTCGTATGTACGGCTCATCGATGTGATCGATCTGCATCGGATCGGGCAGACCAGACGGGTTGTGCACCTCGGTCACGCCGCCCTTCTTGTCGTAAACCATGTAGGAGACGTTGGGGACGGTCGTGATGACGTTCATATTGAACTCACGGTCGAGACGCTCCTGAATGATCTCCATATGGAGCAAGCCAAGGAACCCGCAGCGGAAGCCGAAGCCTAGTGCTGCGGAGCTCTCCGGCGTAAAGGTGAGCGAAGCATCGTTGAGCTGTAGCTTCTCGAGCGAAGCGCGCAGGTCCTCAAAGTCTTCCGTGTCGATGGGGTAGACACCAGCGAAGACCATCGGCTTGACCTCCTCAAAGCCTGCAATAGCCTCTGAGGCGGGGCGCTGTATGTGCGTGATTGTATCGCCTACCTTGACCTCCTTGCTGGTCTTGATACCAGAGATGATGTAGCCCACGTCGCCTGTGTTGACCCGATCTCTCGGCATCATGTCAAGTTTGAGCACGCCCACCTCATCAGCGTCGTACTCCATGCCTGTATTGATGAACTTGACCTTGTCGCCCTTGGCTATAGAGCCATTGACAATCTTATAGTAGGCGATGATGCCACGGAAGGGGTTGAAGACGGAGTCGAAGATAAGAGCCTGCAAGGGAGCTTCGGGGTCACCCACAGGTGCTGGCACACGCTCTACGATGGCGTCGAGGATTTCGTTGACACCCTGTCCCGTCTTACCACTCGCAAAGAGTACTTCGTCTGGATCTACTCCCAGCAGACTGACTATCTGATCCTGCACCTCTTCGGGAGAAGCGCCTGGCAGGTCGATCTTGTTGACCACTGGTATGATCGTCAGGTCATGATCGATCGCCATATAGAGGTTGCTGATGGTCTGCGCCTGTATTCCCTGCGAAGCGTCCACAATGAGTAGCGCCCCCTCACATGCAGCTATGGAGCGAGACACCTCGTAGCTGAAGTCCACGTGTCCTGGTGTGTCAATCAGATTGAGCGTGTACTCCACATCATCCTTAGTATAGGACATCTGTATGGCGTGGCTCTTGATTGTGATGCCACGCTCACGCTCTAGATCCATATTGTCCAGGACTTGATCCTGCAGATCCTTCTTTTGGACAGTACCTGTGTACTCCAGAAGACGATCGGCGAGGGTACTCTTGCCGTGATCAATGTGAGCTATGATACAAAAGTTACGTATGTGCTGCATGTGCTAAAGGGATTCGTGCGCTAAACAAAGGGCAACAGTGCTACAGCTTATCTGCTGTAAGAAAGGAAATAAAGGACGGAACCGAGAGGGGAGGCGAAGATTACTCCTCTTCGTCCTCCATATTGGTGAAGACGTTCTGCACATCTTCATCCTCTTCGAGTCGCTCGATGAGCTTGTTGAGCTCTTCGCGCTCCTCTGCGCTGACCGAGCGGGTATCGTTGGGTACGCGGATGAACTCAACCGAGCTAATCTCAAATCCTAGCTCCTCGAGCTTGGCTTGGAGAGCACCGTTCTGAGAGAAGTCGCCCTCGATGACCCACTCCTCCTCGTCTTGCTCTATATCCTCCACGCCATAGTCGATCAAGTCAAGGATTAGCTCCTCCTGGTCTATCTCCTCCTTGGGCTGGACGTGGAAGACGCATCGGTGATCAAAGAGAAACTCCAAGCTACCCGTCGTCCCGAGGTTACCACCAAACTTATTAAAGTAGCTACGCACGTTGGCGACCGTGCGAGTCGTATTGTCTGTTGCCGTCTCTACAAAGATGGCGATGCCATGCGGACCGTAGCCCTCATAGTTCATCTCCTTATAATCGGTGTTGCTGTCCTTGTCGGTAGCCTTTTTGATAGCACGCTCCACGTTCTCCTTAGGCATGTTCTCCTTCTTTGCCGTCTGGACGAGGACACGTAGTCGGGGGTTGGTGTCAGGATCAGGTCCGCCAGCCTTAACGGCAATGGTGATCTCCTTACCTAGCTTCGTGAAGACACGAGCCATGTTGCCCCAACGCTTTAGTTTGCGTGCTTTACGATATTCAAATGCTCTTCCCATGATTGGATTGGATACTTAACTATGTTAGTTGATTTATATGTCAGATGATTGGATAAGCTAGTCTAGTCTAGTCTAGCGAAGCGTGGCGTGGTACTCCTGCTCGATGGCTTGCCAGATACGCTTCATAGCGGCATCGATCTGGGCATCTCGTAGGGTGCCCTTGTCGTCACGTAGGTAGAAGCTCAAGGCGTAGCTCTTCTTGCCTGAGGGTAGCTCCTTGCCCGTGTAGACATCAAAGAGTTCAACCCGCTGAAGCAGCTTACGCTCAGCCTTGCGAGCGGTGCTAGCCAATGCTTCGTAGGTAATGTTGTTGTCGATGAGCAGCGCTAAGTCACGCTTCACCGTTGGGAACTTGCTGAGCTCCGTGCTGACCACCTTGTGCTGTAGCAGATGTGCCATCAAGGTGTCGCTGTATAGCTCGGCGTAGTAGACAGGCTGCTTGATGTCGCACTTGGTAAGCCAGTAGTTACTAATGACTCCTACGTAGGCGAGGTTTTTGCCCTCTCTATCGGTGTAGCAGACTACGTCGCTCCATAGATCGTGGCATTCGGCTGGTGTAGTCACCGAGTAGTCCTCTGTTGTAAAGCCCATGTGCGCCAAGAGCTTCTCAACAACTCCTCGCAGCATATAGGGAGAAGTCTCTTCGCCAGCGGTCGTCCAGCTGTTTGGCATGAGCGTCCCCGAGAGCCACAGCCCTAGTCTATGAGCTTGAGTGTACTGGTCTAGGGGTGTAGCTGCCTGGTCGTTCTGCTTATAGCGGTAGACGTTACCCCACTCATAGAGTGCGCAGTAAGGTTGCTTGCGGTGTACATTGTCAGAGATCGTCTCTAGGCCACCCACGAGGAGGGTGGGGCGTAGCACGTTGAGCTCTTGACTCAGCGGATTCTCTATCGGCACGAGTTGGTTAGGGTCAAAAGCCTTTTGCCCCTCAAAGTATTGCCGAGAGGTGAGCGAATTGTTCAATATCTCCCGATAGCCAAAGCCTGTGAGTAGCTCCGAGAGCTTGAGCTGAGCGTGATAGATATGGTCTTGGTCGCTCTGCTTAGAGAGACTCGCATGCACATAACCCGATAGCGGGACGGCATTGTAACCGTAGATGCGTAGCACCTCCTCGACGACATCCACTGGGCGTGTCACATCGTAGCGATAGCGAGGCACAGAGATGGCAAAAGCTCCACCCTCCACAGCCTTAGGAGACATCTCTAGAGCGTCTAAGATGAGCTGTAGTTGCTCTGCCGTCAGGTCACGACCGATGGTCCGAGAGACATAGTCCGTAGAGATTGTCAACTCTACTGGATCTAGGTGCATACGATAGTGATCCACCGTCTCACCTGCTAGCGTACCTCCGCAGATCTCCTGAATAAGAGATACAGCGCGCTGGAGCGCCCAGTCAGTCGCCTCGGGATCTAGTCCACGTTCGAAGCGGAAGGAGGAGTCGGTGCTCAGCCCGTGACTTCTAGCAGCGCGACGTGTGATCGTCGGATTGAAGTTCGCCGCCTCTATAAATATGTCTGTCGTCTCCATCGTCACGCCCGAGTCCAGTCCGCCCATCACGCCTCCGATGCAAAGCGGTGTGAGCTGGCTGTCGCAGATCATATTCTCCATGCCTGTGAGCTTATGCTCTACACCATCCAAGGTGGTAAAAGGCGTGCCAGCAGGGAGATGAGCTATGCGCAGCTTCCCGCCAGCGATCTTCTGAGCGTCAAAGGCGTGTAGCGGTTGTCCGATCTCATGTAAGACGAAGTTAGTCACATCAACCACCGCATTGATAGGACGCTGGCCGATACTTTGGAGTCGTTCCTTGAGCCAGTCTGGGCTCTCGACACACTTCAGACCACGTATCGTCACCCCCTGGTAGCGAGGGCAATCTTCAGCGGAGACCTCCATCTCAACCTGTATGGCAGAAGCCTTCGCATCGACTGCCTGAGGCTTCGTCAGGGTAGGACGCTCCGCACGGATTACCTGACCCTCACGATAGGAGTAGTAAGCCGCTAGGTCGCGCGCCACGCCATAGTGCGAGGTCGCGTCGACACGGTTAGGCGTTATGTCTATCTCTATGACGGTGTCACTGGCTAGGTCAAAGTAGTCCGCCGCAGGTGTCCCAGGCTGCACCGTCTCATCCTCTAGCACCCAGATGCCAGAGCTGTCAGAGCCCATACCTATCTCCACTTGCGAGCAAATCATACCCACGCTAGGTTCGCCACGTAGCTTGGACTTCTTGATCTTAAAAGGCTCGCCATCGGGCCCGTATAGCGTGGTCCCGACAGTAGCGACGATGACCGTCTGACCAGCAGCCACATTGGGTGCTCCACAGACGATCTGCACAGGCTCCTCCTCACCGAGATCGACCGTGCAGACGTGCAGGTGATCGGAGTTAGGGTGGGGGATGCAAGTGAGCGTGCGTCCTATGACGACACCACGCAGACCGCCTCGTACAGACTCCGTCTGCTCGACGCCAGCCACCTCAAGACCGATGGCCGTGAGCGTCTCCGCCACTTCATTTGGATTATAACCCTCTAGACGAGGTAGGTATTGCTGTAACCAGTTGAAAGATATATTCATACGAATCAGACATAGGCTCTCTAGGAGCCGATGAATAGAGTTAAAAAGCGAGACACAAGAGATTAGTCGTCAGACTTGGTCTCCTTATTATATGGAGTGCTATTACGTAGCTCAACCTTGGAGTATGGACGTGGGAAGCCTTCGCCCGCAAAGAGCTCGGTAGCTCTACCGTTGAAGTCCCAGAAGAGATCCCACATATTGTCATTCGTACACCATACGCGGATCATGATCGTATAGTTGCTCTCCGTCATATCCGAGATGACGGCTAGCACCCCTTGATCTGTTAGCACGCGCGGATCCTTGAGAAGCTCCGTGAGGAGGATCCCCTTGGCACGCTCGAAAGGCACGTCGTAGTCCACGAGAAACTTCCACTGACACCGTCTATTAGGCATCTCGGAGGTGTTCTTGATGATGTTGGTGCTCAGATTACCATTAGGCAGGTAGATCTTTGTATTGTCCGTAGTAGTGATAGAGGTGTGGAAGATACCGATATCATATACCGTACCCTCGACATCTTGGTAAACAATGTAGTCGCCAATGCGGAAGGGGTGTGTGATCAAGATGATAGCTCCACCAGCGAAGTTCTGCAACTGACCAGAGAGAGCCATACCGATAGCCACACCGAGAGAAGCAAGCAAGGCAGCGAAGGATACAGCTGCAAAGCCAAGGATATTGATCACCACAATGATCAGTACAATCCAGAGCCCCGCACGCGCTATCGATCGGACGAAGTGCCGCAAGCCAAGCGCCTGGACACGCCTGTCAAGGAGTCGGGTGATGCCCTTCATGATAAGACCTATCAGCCAGCGACCGATATAGAATATGACGAGTGCTAGCAGTACGCGGATACCTATATCAAGAGCTTTATCAACCCAAGAGCCGAGCGTGTCAGCTAGGTTGAAGTTGACGATACTATCTACGATCTCATCCTTCGTGAGAGCCGAGTCGGGGATGATAATGTTTTCGGGGTTTATCTCAGGCATACGTTTCTATTTCGTTGTGGCTATCGCTCGTGCGACAGCATTCAGTTAGCAGTGCCAAAGGTACAAAAAAGCGACAACCTAACCTCACAGCAAAGGTTAGCGTAGATTCAACTATCAAATGCAACTGAATTGGTTTCGTCTAGTTTTTGACAAAAAAGGTTCATCCGAGATTCTGTGTGATGACTTATGTGGGCTAAGAAAGAAGCTGGCTCTATCTTTAGAACCTTTGAAAAAGTGGCGTAAAGGTCAAATTTTACTGCTCCCATACGACAACGCAATTGTATCCCTCCAACTCCTCAAACCTTACGAGTCACGATTGATAGGGCATCCCACCCGCTAATTCCTTATCTGTGGGGTGTCATCGAGCGGGGACGTTGTCTGCGTCGTCTGTATCGTGCTGATTCTGTCATACATACGAGTTCCAAAAACAGTTCCCCTCTTGGAACTTTTTAGTTCCAAGGGAGGAACTTTTTAGTTCCAGCGGAGGAACTTTTTAGTTCCAGCGGAGGAACTTTTCAGTTCCAAGGGAGGAACTTGACGAGTGATACGACTAACCCGCTGTAGGGACGCACGGGAGTGTCTAGCGAGAGGGCGTCCGTTGTAGTACGGCAAGACGTGTAACGACTGATATGGATGCCATGACGTGTAACGATTTGTAGGGACGCACGGTCGTGCGTCCGTCCCCGTTAAAGCCCTGACGTGTAACGATTTGTAGGGACGCACGGTCGTGCGTCCGTCCCCTGACGCTGTAACCTTTGATACAACGGACGCACGACCGTGCGTCCCTACAAAGGGTTATACGTATCATTGTTACACGTCACGGGTTATACGTATCATTTGTTCGTCCATTTGTTTACACGGATCATCGCTGCACGTTGGGATTGTTACACCTCCCAGCTGGGTCCTATGGTTGCTGTATCTAAGTTATTGCTACTTTTGTGTCGAACTTCAAGCACGTATCCTATTATGCACACCTCTTGCCACAATGATCGAAAATCCCCCCCGCGCAACTTTTCACGATTACAAAGCTGGCATCTACTTCATAACTATCTGCACTAAGGATAAGCAACATTACTTCGGCAAAGTACAAGATGGTGTCATGCATTTCAGTCCGATAGGGGAGTTTTGCCAGCAACAGTGGGAAAAGGTCACCGAGCATTACCCCTATGCCACTGTTCCGCTATTCGTCGTCATGCCGAACCATATCCATGCTATCGTGTCAATCAATCAAGAGACGGAGCCTGCAATTCAAATGACGGCTCGAAAAACTTTAGCAATTGTTGTGGGAGGTGTCAAGGGTGCTGTCTCATCTTTTGCACAGGAGCATAAGATAGAGTTTGGATGGCAGCCAAGGTACTATGATCGCATTATTAGGAATCGTAGAGAGGGAAACAACATTGCGAAGTACATCGAAAACAATGTGGCACGCTGGGATAGCGACGAGTACTACAGCAAGATGCCATAATGACGTGTAACGATCGGTATAGTCCCCACGACGTGTAACGATCGGTATGGACACCATGATGTGTAACGATCGGTATGGACACCATGACGTGTAACGATCGGTATGGACACCATGACGTGTAACGATTTGTAGGGACGCACGGTCGTGCGTCCGTCGTAGAACGACATAACGTGTAACCCAGTAACCTTAAACGGGAACGGACGCACAGATCGTGCGTCCCTACAAAGGGTTACACGTCCCGTGCGTCCGTTGTATCAAAGCTAGACGAGTAACTCAGTAACCTTTAACGGGGACGGACGCTCGACCGAGCGTCCCTACAAATCGTTACTCGTCTCGTCGTCTAGCCCTTGAGTAGCTTGTGAGCGGCTCGGCCCTCGATGCGTGGGGGCTTGGTGTAGTGCTCCTCGTAGGTGATGTACCGAGGCTCACTGCCTGGAGCTATAGTGGTGAAGATCTCTGCGATGACGCCTTGCTCCTCGGGGCTGAGGGCTACGTAGCCGTGGCGTATGCGCTTCATCTCGCTGTAGCCGAACTGCCTATTGAGCTGCGTCTGTATCTGTCGCCACTGGGCTAGGGTCAGATCGTCGTAGCTCCATACGAGTCCACGGGCATAGCGTCTGAGCTTGTGCTCGTAGTAGTTGGGGCAGTGGTCGTATCCGCCCGCCTTGTCGATGAGCTGAGGATTGGTGGTGGTGAGTAAGCTATTGCTGTGCTCGACCTCTACGAGGGCATTGCGCCAAAGGGTGCAGTGCTCGCGTCTGGGGCATTGTGGTGTGTAACAACTGTTGTGTTCCATAAGTTTGTAGTGTTTAGTAAATCAGTTTTATCTGTGTTCTCAGGGTTAGTTTTAGGGTTATTAGGATAGTCAGAGGCTACACCTATATATGGTCTAGGTGGGTGTAGCGGATGAGGACTTCGCGGGTCCTGCCGTCGTCGAAGTGGATGGTGAGCTTGCCGCCCATGGCGCTCTCGATGCGCTGTATCTCACCGTCGCCATGACGTGGATGGCGCACGCGGTCACCGACGTGGTAGCCGTCGAGGCTCTCGAGGGCGTTGACGGGCGAACTCTTGGCGAGCATCTGCTGGGGTGTTGGCTGTTGGCTGTTGGCCGTTGGCTGTTGGCTGTTAGCTGTTGGGTGTTGGCTGTTAGCTGTTGACCATTGGCTGTTAGCTGTTGGCCATTGGCTGGTGGCTGTTAGCCTTTGGCTGGTCCCGATGGGGGCTGCCTCTTCGTGGAGGGTGTAGTGCGCCCGTGGTAACTCAGCGATGAAGCGGCTGGGGATCATGAGCTCGGTCTTACCATTGCGTGTCCGTATGCTGGTATAGCTGAGGGTGCAGAGCTTTTGGGCTCGTGTGATGCCGACGTAGAGGAGTCGGCGCTCCTCTTCGATCATCTCGGCGGTGTCGAGGCTGCGCGAGGAGGGAAGGAGGTTTTCCTCGACACCTGCGATGTAGACGTAGGGGAACTCTAGTCCCTTGGCGGCATGGATGGTCATGAGCTGTAGCCGATCCTGTAGGGCGACTCCGCTCTGCTGCTCGACATTGTCCTGGTCTTGGTTGGTCAGGAGGGGGATCTGCTGGGCAAAGGCGCTGAGCAGTTCGGTGCCAAGCGGCTCCTCAGCAAAGAGGTTGAGCGGGTCTTGTCGGTAGCGCGCCTCAAACTCGGAGGCACTGCTGACAAACTCCTTGAGGTTGTCGAGCTTGGCCTGGCTCTCGACGGTGTCTTCGCGTGTGAGCTCAGCGACGATGCCGCTCTCACGTAGTATGTGAGCGATCCACTCCTCGAGCTTGGCGTAGTGCTGATAAGCGGTGGCGAGCGAGTCGATGAGATTGACGAAGGAGGCTATCTTGTTGCGTACGCCTCGGCTGAGACCGACGGGGTCGGCACTGTCAATAGCAGCGCAGAGTGCATCGTAAAGTGATAGCTGCGGGCTGTGCTGTTGGGCATAGAGAGCGACCTTCTCGAGGGTTTTGTCGCCAATGCCTTTGCGTGGATAGGCGATGGCTCGACGGAGCGCCAGTTCGTTGTGCGGATTGATGATGAGCTGGAGATAAGCTATGGCGTCTTTGATCTCGGCACGAGCGTAGAAGGCCATGCCTCCGTAGATGACGTAGGGGATGCCCTCCGAGAGAAGGACCTCCTCAAACTTACGGCTCTGCGCGTTGGTGCGGTAGAGGATGGTCTGGTCAGAGAGCGGTATCTCCTCCTCATCGTGTCGCTGCGTGATGATGTCGATGAGTCGTGTCGCCTCTTCGTCGGACGAGGTGTAGTGGTAGAGCTGTAGCTTCTCGCCCTCGCCGAGGTCGGTGTAGACCTCCTTGGGGATGCGCTGCTGGTTGTGCTCGATGAGGGCATTGGCACTGCTCACGATATGGCCTGTGGAGCGGTAGTTTTGCTCTAGCTTAAAGAGCTTGGCGCCGGCGAAAGCTTGCTTGAAGCTCAGGATATTGGCAATGCGCGCCCCTCGGAAGGAGTAGATGCTCTGGGCATCGTCGCCCACGGCAAAGATGCGGTTGTGGTCGGCGACGAGGTGGCGGGCTAGCTCAAACTGCGAGGTGTTTGTATCCTGATACTCATCGATGAGGAGGAAGTCTATGCCACTCTTGATCTCTTGGTGCGCCTCGGGGAAGTCGCGTATGAGGACGTTGAGGAGGAAGAGCAGGTCGTCGAAGTCCATCGAGTTACTTTCCTTGCAGCGCTGGGTGTAGAGGCTGTAGAGCTTGTACAGCTCACCCTCATGATTCATCGTATCGTACTTGCGTATCTCCTGATTGGCGGCGTAGGCTTGCGGGGAGATGAGCATATTCTTCGCATCGGATATGCGCTTGAGGACACGCGTCGGGGTGTAGCTCTTGTCGCTAAGGTCTAGCTCCTTGATGCAGTTTCGTATGAGCGCCTTGGTGTCACTGGTATCGTAGATGGAGTAGTCCTGGCTGTAGCCAAGCAGTGGGGCGTAGCGTCGTAGGATACGTCCACAGATGGAGTGAAAGGTGCCCATGCGTAGCCTATAATTGATGCCCTCGCCAAGCATTTCGCTGACACGTGAACGCATCTCTCCCGCCGCTTTGTTGGTAAAGGTGAGTGCGTAGAGTCGCTGGGGGTTCCACCCCTGGTCTACGAGGTGAGCCAGCTTGTAGGTGATGACGCGGGTCTTGCCCGAGCCCGCCCCAGCGATGACTAGGGCGGGACCTTCGTTATAGACGACGGCAGCTCGCTGTGCTTCGTTGAGTGCAGTGAGGTCTACCATATTACTCGTGCTCTTCTTCCTGGAGGATTGAGTCTAGCGTCTCGAGGAGGCGTGTGCGTCGCTTGGGATCGGCGATGGCGTCACGTAGCGTCTGGAGGAGCTGGTAGGGGAGCGTCTCGTCGTCGCATGCGGGTTCATTGCTCGGAGTGCTCGGCTGCTGAGGCTCGTAGGTGCGGATGGTGGGGTCATCGGGCAGGAAGGTGACCAAACCCTCGAGACGCTCGGGGATACGCTCGGGGAGGTCTGTCATCGGGAAGAACTGCTTGGCATCCTCTATAAAGAGGTAGGTCGGCCCCAGCAGATAGGGGTCGATGTGCTGCGTGATAGAGGAGAACTGCAGGGGCGTGAAAAGCGATAGGTGCGGTACGGAGATGTAGAGATGCTTGATGGCCAGGCGCTTGAGCGCAATGGAGATGGGATCGGTCCACTTGCTGAGCTTTTCGCCACAAGCGACAAAGACTAGGCTGTAGGCTCCTGAGATGCTTGTGTTTTGTCTATTAACCTCAGAGGAGAGCGCCACGGTGACGCCCTCGGTGACACCTCTCTGGTCGAGCATTGTGTTCCAAAGGCTTTGCTCCTCCTCACTGCGCACCACGATCAGCATGCGCCCAGCGTCATGGACCGAGATGAAGCGCATCAGCGCTATGATAGGCTCTATGATGGTCTCGCTATGAGGCGCTGGTATGATGCCGTAGCTCTGGTAGAGGAGCTTGTAGAGCGTCTGGCACATCTCTGGGCTAGCGATAGACTGCGCATAGGGCTGTGGTAGCTCGCCATCGGGGAGCGTGCGTGCGACTAGCTCGCGCCAGTTGTGCAGACGGAGATAGCTACGGATCATCTCGTAGACATCGTCGTAGCACTGGAAGGTGCTGGAGAGCTCCTTGGCCTCTTCTGTTATTTGGTCTATGAGGTGGTAATGCTTCGGGGGGAGGAGTGTGCCCTCGAAGTAACGTGCCTGCCAGTCGGCATAGAGCTCCTCTTTTCCCTTGCCTATGCTGCACTCGATGGTGCGTCCGCCCTTGTAGCTGATGAAGATAGAGGTACGGTCGGGCTGGAAGGGTGTGGTGCCCCAGGGATAGCCGGGAACCTCCTCCGAGAGGTAGTTGATGACCGCCTCGACATGCTTGCAGGTGCCTAGTCCGCTGGTGCGAAAGTCTAGACAAGCGCAGTAGTTGCGGTCGCTCCGTACGCCACGGAAGGCAACACGATAATGGTTAGCTCCGCTCTGCACCATGTAGTCGCCCCAGATGCGGTTGTTGTCTAGATGAGAGACGGTAAACTCGTTTTGCTCGGCAAACTGCTTGCGAAGGGCTATCTGCCACGCCTCGACGCTCATTCCTTCGGGGCAATAGCGGTTGGAGAGTTTCTTGGGATCTGTCTGTTCCATAATCCAGTAGATAAATAGGTGTCTATGAGTGAATGGCTTAGGAAGCCTGCTCGTCTGATTCAGTCGTTGGGGTGCGCTGCATCTCCTCCTTGAGATACTGCGCTGTGTAGCTCTGCTTGTCGGGACACTGAGCCATCTCTAGAGGCGAGCCAGCGAAGATGACCTCGCCGCCGTTGCGTCCGCCCTCGAGTCCCATATCAATAAGGTAGTCGGCACTCTTGATCACATCCAGGTTGTGCTCGATGATGAGTACCGTATTGCCACGGTCTACTAGCTCATTGACCAGCTTGAGCAGGACGCGTATGTCCTCAAAGTGTAGACCTGTGGTCGGCTCATCGAGGACGTAAAGGGTGCGTCCCGTGTCTCGCTTCGAGAGCTCGGTCGCTAGCTTGACACGCTGGCTCTCTCCGCCCGAGAGGGTTGTGGAGGGTTGACCCAGCTTGACATAGCCTAGTCCGACGCGCTGCAGCGTAGCGAGCTTGCGATAGAGGGCGGGGATATGCTCGAAGAACTCGACCGCCTGGTTGAAAGTCATGTCTAGCACCTCGGCAATGCTCTTGCCCTTGTAGCGTACCTCGAGGGTCTCACGGTTGTAGCGCTTGCCACGGCACACGTCACACGGGATGGTCACATCGGGAAGAAAGTTCATAGAGATGGTTTTGTAGCCATTGCCCTTGCACTCTTCGCAGCGTCCGCCTTTGACATTAAAGGAAAATCGCCCTGGCTTGTACCCTCGAGCACGGCTCTCGGGAACCTGGACAAAGAGATTGCGGATCTCGCTAAAGAGTCCCGTGTAGGTCGCAGGATTGCTCCTCGGCGTGCGACCTAGTGGCGACTGGTCCACGAAAGCTATCTTGTCTATCAGCTCCAAGCCCTCGACAGAGGAGTAGGGGAGTGGCGCCTGCTTGCTACGATAGAGATGCTGCGAGATGATCGGCACGAGCGTGCCGTTGATGAGCGAAGACTTACCGCTTCCCGATACACCAGTGACGCAGACGAAGAGGCCTAGCGGGATAGAGACATCTACGTTCTTAAGGTTATTGCCTGTGCAGCCCTTGAGGTGTAGCCATGCGTCATCGGTAGGCTGTCGGTAGCTAGCAGGTAGGGGGATGGCTAGTCTATTGGTCAGATAGTCGCAGGTGAGCGTATGCGTGTCGCCAATAGCAGAGGGAGGCCCCTGATAGGTTACATGCCCGCCGAGACGCCCCGCTCCTGGTCCCATATCGATCAGGTAGTCGGCTGCAAGCATCATATCACGATCGTGCTCTACGACGAGGACCGTGTTTTGCGCATCACGAAGCTTCTTGAGCGCATCGATGAGCATACGGTTATCCCGCTGGTGCAGACCAATGCCTGGCTCATCTAGTATATAGAGTACCTCGACCAGGCCCGTGCCTATCTGCGTGGCTAGTCGTATGCGCTGTGACTCGCCACCACTGAGCGAAGCGGAGGGACGAGCGAGCGTCAAGTAGTAAAGCCCCACATCAAGCAGGAAGGTGAGTCGGAGGAGTATCTCTTTGATGACTTCGTGCGCCACCTTCTGTTGGTTTTTCGTCAGTTGCCCTTCGATCTCACGCAGTCGCCCCTCTAGACGGTCTAGGTCTAGCTCTGTCAGGTCGGCGATGGTGTAGCCTGCTAGCTTGTAGCTGAGAGCTATCGGGTTGAGTCGTCGTCCGTTGCACTCGGGACAAGTTTGCTCAGTCAGGAACTCTTCCGCCCAGCTACGCATGGAGGCGGTAGCGTCGTCATCCTCTGCTAGATTTCGCACATACTGGGAGACACCCTCGAAGGCGAAGTGCGCCTCGCCCTCATCGTCGGAGTCGTCCGAGTCAATGCCAAAGAAGATCTGATCAACAGCCTCTGCAGGAATCTTCTCAAAGGGGGTGTCTATCGTACAACCATGCTCCGTCAAGATCTCCTCAATAGAGGTAAAGAGCAGGCTGCGCTTCTTGTATCGTCCGATTGGCACGATGGCGCCATCACGTATGGAGATCTTAGGGTCGCCCACGACCTTGTCTATGTCTAGTACGCCCACACGGCCCAAGCCTTTGCAACGCTTGCAGTAGCCACGAGGCGAATTGAACGAAAAGTCGGCTGGCGAAGCATCCGGATAGGCGATACCGCTCTCGGGATCCATCAGTCGCTTGCTCAGATGCTGTATCTCTGTGCTATCGCGTCGCATCACGTCGATGACACCCTCTCCGAGCTTCATCGCTATGCTTACCGCCTCGGTGATGCGCTGCTTATTGCTCTCTCGTACGGAGCACTTGTCCACCACGACACTGACATAGTGTATGGAGAAGCGGTTGAGTCGCATCCCAGGTGTCAGCTCGCACACCTCACCGTCAATGTAAGCGTGCAGGAAGCCTCGACGTCTCATCTGCTCGAAGAGCTCGCGGTAGTGACCCTTACGATCGACCACGATGGGAGCTAGTATGTAGATCCCCTCATTGGCATACTGCTCCATGATATGCTCCACGACCTGCTCCTCGGTGTAGCGCACCATCTCCTTGCCTGTGAGGTAGGAGTAAGGGGTGCCGACACGTGCATAGAGGATACGGAGGTAGTCGTAGATCTCGGTCACGGTGCCGACGGTAGAGCGGGGATTGGTCGAGGCGCTCTTCTGCTCGATAGCTACGACAGGACTGAGTCCTACGATCTCATCGACATCCGGTCGTCCGCCACCGCCCCCGATGAAGCTACGAGCATAGGAGGAGAAAGTGTCTAGATAGCGTCTCTGTCCCTCTGCTAGTAAGGTGTCGAAGGCAAGCGAAGACTTGCCACTCCCCGAGAGTCCCGTCACGACGGTCAACTTGTGACGAGGTAGGGAGACATCTATATTCTTGAGGTTGTGCACACGAGCGCCATGCACTTCGATGGCGCCCATCGCCCATAGCTCTTGCTCAGAAGCAGAGGTGTGTGTGTCGCTATCACTGGGAGTGTCTGTATGTGGAACTGTCCGTTTATTCTGATCCATTTATCTAGGAGTGCCGTTCTTAGCCTACAAATATAAGGATTAATTACGACAAAGAGCACAGCAAGGTCGTCTCCTGAATAGGATTGATGCATTATAAAAGCTGAGAGCCTCCTAGAAATACTAATTTGCTCGCTAGGCTTTGCTTTTAAGCCAGCAAAAAGCTGTACTTTTGTCCCAGTAGAAGCTGTCCAGCCCCTGGGCGGGGTGCAACAGCTCCTAACACGCTTACAAATCAATGTATATGGATCGGATCACAACATCACAGCCTGCTATCGTTGATGCGACTGTCCTGCACAACGAGCAGGTAGCGCCACGCTATCACTTACTTACCCTAAGACTAGAGGTCTCCTCTGACGATACCTCGTGGCTACAAGGTGTAGCGCCTGGGCAGTTTGTACAGGTAGACTGTCGCCCTGCGGGAATACTCTTGCGGCGCCCCATATCCATATACAAGTGGTCTAGAGAGGAGCTATGCCTAACGCTCTTGGTGCAGCGCGTAGGGCGTGGTAGCAACTATATATGCGACCTAAAAGAGGGGGACAAGGTGAATATTGTCGGACCTCTAGGAACTCCCTTTGCCACAGACCCCACGATAGCTGGCGAGCGCCCGCTCCTAATCGCTGGTGGGGTGGGGATGGCACCCATCATCATGCTCGCTCGTCATCTGCAGCAACTATCGGGAGTGAGACCGCACCTGATCATAGGCGCTCGCACCGCTTCCTTACTGATACTGCGTGATGAGATAGAGCAGATCGGCTGCTCCTACAGCTACACGACTGATGACGGATCATATGGCACGCGGGGTGCCGTCCTAGCGGCGCCTGAGCTAGAGCTAGACAACTACTCTATGGTCTACACCTGCGGTCCTCGCCCTATGATGCGTGCTATCCACAACTGGGCAAAAGCGCACAACGTGCCAGGGCAGGCTTCGCTCGAAAATCTCATGGCTTGTGGCGTGGGAGCATGCCTATGCTGTGTAGAAAACATTGCAAACCAGGGGAACACGTGTGTTTGTACGGAAGGCCCTGTCTTTAACTTTGATCAACTATTATGGTAAGCACATCGGTCAATATAGGGGGAGGCATTACCCTGAAGAATCCTATCCTAACTGCTTCTGGTACTTTCGGATATGGGCTGGAGTTTGATCCATTTCAAGATCTTAATGAGCTGGGTGGATTTATAGTCAAGGGGACTACGCTGCACCCACGACAAGGCAATCCCTATCCACGTATGGCAGAGACGACGGCTGGCATGCTCAACTGTGTGGGGCTGCAGAATAGGGGAGTGGACTATCTCGTAGAGCATATCCTCCCTCAGCTAAGTCACTATGATACAGAGGTTCTCGTCAATGTGAGTGGCTCTACGATAGATGACTATGTGGCTTGTGCTGAGCGACTAAACGATCACCCAAAGGTGCGCGCCATAGAGCTAAACATTAGCTGTCCGAATGTCAAAGAAGGCGGTATGTCCTTTGGCGTCCACTGCGAGAGCGCCTACGAAGTGGTCTCAGCGGTGCGGAAAGCTTACAAAGGGCACCTGATGGTCAAGCTCTCGCCCAATGTCACTGACATTACAGCGATAGCTCGCGCTGCCGAAGAGGCTGGTGCAGACAGTCTCTCTCTGATCAATACGCTCCTCGGGATGGCGATCGATGTCAAGACTCGCAAACCGAAGTTATCCACAATCACTGGAGGTCTGAGCGGCCCAGCTGTCAAGCCTATAGCCGTCCGTATGGTATGGCAGGTGGCGCAAGCTGTATCGATCCCAGTCGTAGGACTCGGTGGCATCGCCTCTGTGGAGGATGTGGTTGAGTTCTTACTGGCTGGCGCCACAGCCGTACAAGTCGGCACCTACAACTTTGTAGAGCCAGACATTGCCTCTAAGCTTGCTCACGGACTCTCTAACTATCTAGAGGAGAATCATATATCAGACGTCAATGAGCTGATCGGAGCTTTGTCTTGCTAATTCTCGCTAATCTCGGACAGCCTTACGAGATTCTTGCTGAAATTTAGTGAGCTGGTAGGAGCTTTGTCTTGCTAGTTCTCGCTAATCTCGGACAGCCTTACGGAATTCTCGCTGAAATTCTCGCCAATCTCGGACAGCTTTACGAGATTCTCGCTGAAATTTAGTGAGCTGATCGGAGCTTTGTCTTGCTAATTCTCGCTAATCTCAGACAGCTTTACGGGATTCTCGCTGAAATTAGAATGGGATTTATGTTTAGTTCAGAAAATCGATACTGGGGGGGGGGGTGGGTGTTAAGTTTGGGGGATTCCACCCTTTTTGCTTAACTTCGCACCAAAAGCGAGAAAACTACTCGTTTATACACTATATTCAAGTATGAATCTATGGAACTACAAACCTCAATGAGCATTCTGAACAAAGAAAAAGCTAACCAACGAAAGCAGAAGAGCTTTGCAATGCCTAGACTTATCTCACTAGTGCTGTGCATGAGCGTACTGCTACTGGGAGCATGTCGTAAATCACCTAAAGCTCCCGAGCAGACAGCTACGGATGGCAACCTGAGAATACAGCTGAATAACCTAGGAGTGGATCTGAGAGGTGCTAGTGATGACCCCATATCTGTGGTAGAGAAGCTAGATTTATACTTTTTCTCCAGTGAGTCTGAGCCTGCAGAGCGCACAGTGGTGGCTCACCGAGTCTTTAGCAAAGATGAGCTGGAGACTAATGGCCCCCTATCGATGTCACTGCCCGTTTCTTCCTACTATCTAGTCGCAGTACTCAATGCTACGCATGCGGTTCAAAACACGTTTGGGCAGGGTGCGTCTTGGAGCAAACTCAAGTCTGTTTATAAATGGGAGGAGCAATGCAATGTCTCTCAGGGTAAAGTTACTTCTGTCGTGTGGAGCAATGACCAGGGTCCCATAAAAATTGAGAAGAGCGCTTTTGACAAAGGAGCATCTCCTGTACAAGTTCCACTCACACGCACGCTCGCTCGCTTGAGGATGTTTGGAGATCCTAAAGTGCCTCAGTATATGTCGATTGACTTGACTAATGGAGGAACACTCACAATAGGCAGTCGAGCTCTTAAAATCTTCCTGATGCGTGAGCTAGCACCACTCATCGGTACCCCAGAGAATGTTATGGAGAAGCCTGGAGATGGGTCCAGCTTTGCTAATCGATATGCCTATTCTCTTGGTTATGATAAGATCGCCAGCAGTGATCCAAATGAGCATAAGACACTTCTTCAGGCTTACAGGGTCGTTAACGAGTCTAAAACGATTTGCAATCTAGAGTCTAGCAAGCTAATTCCTAAGACAATAGATGAGTGTGATCTAACGAAGCAAACGTACTACGTAATGGAGACGACCGTCGACCCTAATCACTATTCCTATTACTTCCTCCCTTCTGTACTAGTAGGCTACAAAATTTATCCTATGAGCTTAAGTACACTTGAAGGCTTTAAGGCAGACGAGGGATGGGTTAGCTTCAATGGACGCTACTATCGCGGTCGTGACTTTACTGATTATCTGAAAGCCATCTACGAGCGCAATAAGTCTACGAAGGATCCGAAGCCTACCGTAACCATACCCACAGGCTATCCCCAAGACTTACAAGCTGTATGCGAAGACTATGTCAAGACTTCTAGTGATAAGATGTTCGTACCAGCTGTTGGATATAAAGGGGAGCTCTATCCAATAGACTTCAAGGGCTTGCGCTACTACCTGCGGAGCTACAACTACTATTATTTGCCCATTGAGCACGCCTCAGGTCAGGAGGGTTATGGGCACTACGGCATTGTTCGAAACAACGACTATCGCATTGAGATCAAGAGTATTTCAGACTTTGGCTCTCCTGTCTTGATGCAGATTGTGGATCACCCTGAGGAGTATACGCCTAAGAGAGCAATCACCGCTACTCTGACTCTCACACCACTTACAGATCGCGAAAGTACAGCCGATCTGTAACCTCTCTCCTCATACCTTATATACTCTCCTCATACCTTATATATAGGAGGTGTAATAAGACTAACGAGACGACCACGAAGGAACATCTAGAATCCCTCGTGGTCGTCTTTTGTTTACTCCTAAGTTTACCAGATGATTGTAGCGTGTCAGACGGAGAGAATCGATTTCTTTCGTATATTTGCTGACGTATTATTTTCCTTCTTTATGAGAGTTGTAGCTCTCTAGGAGCTTTTTGTCGGACTACCATATTCACTTAGCATCGCCATATGATTTTATCTACTGAGACCTTTCTGATTATTGGATCCGTTGTAATCTTTGTTGCTATCCTACTTGGTAAGGTAGGTGCGCGCTTTGGGGTACCTGCACTGCTTCTCTTCTTGCTGACAGGTATGCTCTTTGGGGTTGATGGCATCGGCATACAGTTTAGCAATATGAGGGGGGTGCAGTCCATTGGAATCGTGGCGCTATCGATCATTCTCTTTTCGGGTGGTATGGGTACCAAGCTCTCGCAGATACGCCCCGTGCTAGGCGAAGGTATTGCCTTGAGTACTATCGGAGTCTTGCTTACGACACTCTTCACGGGATTGCTCATCTTTGGCGTGACGCACTACCTCTTTGCTTCGCTCACCTTCTCGCTACCTATCGCCATCTTGCTGGCTGCCACGATGTCCAGTACCGACTCGGCCTCGGTCTTTGCCATCCTACGTTCGCAACGTGTGCATCTCAAGGAAAATCTCAAACCTCTCCTAGAGCTAGAGAGCGGTAGTAACGACCCGATGGCTTACATGATTACTGTCGCGCTGATCGGCTTCGTCATGGGAGGAGAAACATCCCTATGGGGTGTGGCTGGAAGCCTCGTACTACAGTTTTTCTTTGGAATCATAGGCGGCTTCCTCTTTGGGTGGCTATGCGTCAAGATGCTCAATAATCTGAACATTCAGAACGAAGTTCTCTATCCCATCGCTCTGCTCTGCTTTGTCATGATCACCTACGTGAGCACGTGGTATATCGGGGGCAACGGTTACCTAGCCGTCTACATCGCTGGTATCTATCTAGGGAATAGCAAAATAACAGCCCGAAAGTCGGTGTACGGCTTCTTCGATGGTATCACTTGGCTCGTACAGATTATACTCTTTATCATGCTAGGACTATTGGTCAATCCGAGCGACATGCTCCCCGTATTGATCCCAACGCTACTCATTGCTGTGCTAATGATGTTTGTAGCCCGTCCGCTAGCTTGTTTTGTGACGCTGCTGCCATTCCGTAACCTATCCTTCAAAGCTCGTCTCTTCACCTCCTGGGTTGGTCTGCGTGGAGCCGCTCCGATACTCTTTGCCACCTATCCCGTACTGGCCGAGGTGCCTCAGTCTAATCACATATTTACTATAGTCTTCGTCATCACGCTGGTATCGCTCATCTGTCAGGGTATGACGATCACGCCTGTCGCTCGTGCGCTACACCTAGCGGAGCCCGCTCCTCCCGAAGGTTACTTCATGGGAGTTGAGATCCCTGAGGAGACTAATACAAATATGGAGGAGCGCGTAGTAGTAGAGGAGATGCTGACCGAGGGACATCTACTCAAGGACCTTGCGCTCAACCCCGAAGAGCTGGTCATCCTCGTACGTCGCAACGACCGCTATATAGTGCCAAAGGGAGGACTACACCTGCATCCTGATGATATCCTGCTCATCGTCTCTGAGCGCCGTGAGGCTGAGACTACCAAAGCAGAACTTCCAACTACAGACCTCTTCACTCGCTTACGCAAGACGCTCGGACAGGTTGCTAGTCGCAAGGCTAAGTAAAGGCTCTAGTGGTTTTCGTATGGTAACTGAGCTCAAAGGTCTTAGAAGCGAAGAGGTGAGCGGTAAATGGGGCTGCTTCGTCTAGCTACGCTTAGATAACTCTCTACCAAGCCTGCTCCCCGTAACGAGCAAGTATTTTCGCTCCTAGAGACTAGAGTGCGGCTCCTAGTTCGTCTCCTATATATGCAAGCTGATATTAGAATTAGAACCAAGAGGCTCAATCGCTGAATTTAGAAGGTTGAGCCCTTCTGCTATGCTGTCGCAATCCGCTAGAAATCATCGGAGGAGACTGTTGCATAAAGGCGAATCGCAGTGTTGCTTTCGGGATTCGGCTTCGGTCACATACGGAGGTATGCTCCCTTCAGGCCTCACCCTCAGCGCCTTGCGCTTCATCCTTTCTGCAAAGTCAGGACAATCTTGCTTGCAAGATTGTGAGACTGTTGACTTTTGCAACAGTCTCCGGAGACAAAAGCTAGTTAAGCTTCAGGACTGGCGCATTATAACCAGCCGTCTAGGAAGGAGCTGCATATGACGATAACTAGGGATGCTCGGTTCGTCTATCGCTACAGAGTGGCTACGGAACCTTTCTGATTACACCTTCCTCCCGAAGAATTGAATTCCTACCTAGGGATTTGCCCAATAGCTACCTAGGAAATCAGAAATTCTTCGGAGGAATCAAATGAAACTTCGGAAGAATCAAATCATAAGTCCGAAGAATTTGCTCATTTCCTAGGTAGGAAATCAGAAATATCCACCGAGCTATTTGAAAATTCTTCGGGAGCATCTGAAACCAGCTCATTTTTTTATGTGTCAGCCCTGAGCTCAGCTTAAAGCTTCGGCGTAAAATCAGAGCCTCTCGTTAGGGCGTTGTTTTGCTAGCCCCCAATCCTTATTACTAATTTATCGTCTCTTGTGACGCTCTCGACATTGATCTCGACTAGTTACTAGGAGTAGGCATTGACAAAGCAAAAAACAGAAGCCAAAAACGATACAAGTTGATTACAATTAAACAAAGCATGAGGCTACAAATGAATCACGCTGAAGTGCAATACAACTCAACTGCATCACAACTGTATCAATAGAAACTTGGCATCATAACAACCTCGGTGGTTATCACAGCTGAACAATGGAAGATTTACTTGTGATATCTAGCGTTTCACGATATTATAACCGTCTGAGAATTATATTCTATTGATTAGTTATGAGACACTTATAGCATATTTGATAAGCAGTAGGCTGCTAATATCTGATTGTGTATTGATAGGTAGCAGCTCTCCCCTACTCTATTCTGCTAGAAAGCAGCTGTAACTGCCTATTGGCCAGTTTATAGGTTTCGATATGTGCAGATGAGATATAAGTGGAAAACCGTACGCTATCCAGCGAATCCACTCCAAATAGCACCTCTCTATCACAGGATGACTTGTTATTTCAATTGTATTTGCTACATTTGTATGGCAATACATTTCTGTCGGCTGTAGCACCTAGTGTTACAAATGAATATGTGATAAAGAGAGAGACTATGATGATCGAATCAGAGGGAATTATAGAGCGTGTACGCTACATGATGGAGTCTATGGAGCTAAACGCTACAGCTTTTGCGACAGAGGCGGGTATCACGCCATCTGTCATCAGTCATATGCTCAACGGGCGCAATCGTCCCACCATAGAGACGCTGAATAATATCATCGCCGCCTATCCATCGTGGAGCTATGAGTGGCTACTCTTTGGCAAGGGAGCCGCTAAGCGCGAAGAGGCGAAGGGCGCCACAACCTCTGTAGAGGGGACGCTCTTTGGCAGTTATGAGGGAGGCAGCTCTGCGTCTCTTCAGCCAGCACAGCCTGTGCAGCGGGAGCTCACGTCTGAGCATACTTCACAGAGTCAGGCTGTCCCCTTTCCATTTACAAGAGAGGAGATTGAGCAGATACGTCAGATGCTTCACCAGCCAGATGCTCCAGAGCGTGAAGTTCACGAGATACGCATCTTTTATAGTGACGGGAGCTACGAGATATTCGTTCCTCAGAGCACTAAGAAGTAAAATCTGCCTCGTACAGTCAAAAGCAAAGGCTGCCTACTTGATCAAAAGCAGACAGCCTAGACGGTTGTATCTAAAAAAGGAAGCACTACTCCCCTTTCTCGGCTAAAAGAAGCTAAGCCCGCCCCCCCTTTAGCGAAATACTTTGTCGTAGTGGAAGGTGAGCGTCAGGGAGAGCATATGGCTCAGACGGCTCTGCGTAGCGGTGCGATGGTTCCACCAGAGGGCACCCTCGAAGCGCAAGTCTCCGAAGCCCGAGAGAGGTACATCTAGTGCTGGATAAATGCCCAGTCTCCATTGGTCGCCTGCTGTACGAGCTGACGAAAGGAGCGGTCCTCCGTATGGCGCATAGTAGTTGTGTCCGTAGGTAGCATCAGCCGCTAGGCGAAGGAGCTTATGTCGCCAAGCCAAGCGACCATAGAGACCATATCCAAGAGGTGGCTCAGGCTTGCCGTCACGTAGCGAGGAGCCCAAAAAGTGCAACGCACCTTCGACCGTCCCCTGCGAGGCATATCTATATTGTGTGGTCACCCCAGCAGCTCCCGCCAGATAGGTGTGTAGCGTGTCTGGTGGTGACATCTGCTGTATCTCGCCTGCCCGATGATGAGCCGTGGCTTGACAAGTAAACTGCATGCACCAAGGCTCCTTGTCGTAAAGCCTGTAAGCAGACGCCAGCAGTGCCGCAAAAGCCTCCTGATGAGTCTCTCCAGGGAAGATAAACCCTTGCCAGTCCACAAGCGCCTCTAGGTCAAAGCGTGGATACCTTAGCTGGATCATCGCACCCTGCGCAGGATCCCGTGTGAAGCTGTACTCAGGGTCGTAGAGCGGAGAGACGAGCGAGAGCGACCCGCCTTGATCGGCGGTAGACGAGGCGACACCTTGTAGCGCTATCGTCTTAGCCCCGAGGAGCGTCCCCATCAAGACGTTGATATGGTCGTTCGGCTTGTATTGTAAGGAGAGGATAGGACGCAGATGCACGCCACTTCCCTGCTCCTCAGGCTTGCCACCCCAGTGTGGCAAGTGGTCGTACCAACCACCTCGTGGATAGCGCTGTGCTCCTAGTAAAGTGAGGCTGTAAACGCCACCGACGAGACGCACCTTGCGATGCTCCAGCGCCACCGTGGGGCTCAGCTGCCACCCAGGGAGCGTATAGCCGAGCTGGTAGTCAGAGTGGTACTCATTATTGCGAAAGAAAGTCACTGCGTCTACTCCTACGCATAGGTGCACCGAGTCCACGCCCAGCTCCGCAACGTTGCTAGCGCAGAGTACGGAGATCGGGGCTAGCAGTAGTAGGATCGCCCCCAGTAGCTGTCGCGCCTTCATTACTCTTGACGGACGAAGTGGTAGAGCAGTGCGCTCGCTCTCATCGGCGTAAAGAGAGAGCGTATGTGGTAAGAGAATCCCACGCCAAAAGCTTTGAGCCAAGTGACCCAGTTCATGCGCCCACCCTGCTTGTAGCTTTCGCTCAGCAGTGCAATGTAGTAAACATCTAGTCGCTGCGGGCGAATCTTCTTTAGGGAGAAGTGGTGCGCCTCCACCGTCTGCCGCATCGAGTGTGGTGTAAAGTGCCACAGATGTCGCGGCACATCGTAGGCGGCCCATAGCTCTCGGTAATAGCTAGCGTCAAAGCTCTGTGCATTAGGTACAGCGATGCACAGCGTTCCCCCAGGCTTGAGAAGTTTATCATAAATCTCCAGCTGATCGGCCAAATCTGGCAAATGCTCCAAACTATGCCACAGACAGACTAAGTCTAGCTGACCAGATAGATCGGTGTGCGCCACAAGCTCTTGTGTCGTGGCAAAGAGTTGCTCGCTGGGAATCTTCTGAGCGCACAGCTCTCGTGCCGCTTTGCTCTGCTCCACAACATAAGCCTTGCACCCTCGCTCCTGCATAGCATTGGCAAAAGCTCCGACACCCGCTCCGACCTCCAGCATCATCTGCGGAGATGTCGCACAGAGCTTGCGAGCGGTCCGTACACGCCGTCCTATGCGGTAACGCTTTACTGCACGATAGATGCGGGCCATATCGCCCCGCCCCTCAGTCTGATGGCTCAGATAGTCAGAGCTGTCGTAGTAGTGTCCTAGCTCCTCTGCAGGAGGCGGCGTCAAGGTCTGTAGCAGTCCGCACTGGTTGCAGCGCCCTATCGCATACCGCTCATGCGAGACCAGATGATCCTCACACTCCCACAGCTCGGTGTAGCTGCTGTTGTGGCAATGCGGACAAGTTTGCTTAGAGAGACTACATGCGATCATAGCGAAGACAGGACTTATTGGTTGACACCCTTCTTTGCTTCCTGCCATAGCGTCTCCATCTCCTCGAGCGAGAGGTCTGTGATGCTTTTGCCATGCTCCTTAGCGGTCCGCTCAATGTACTCAAAGCGCTCGATAAACTTACGATTCGTGCGCTCCAATGCATTGTCTGGGTTAACCCCATAGAGACGAGCCGCATTGACAATGCTAAAGAGCAAGTCCCCTACCTCAGCTTCTAGATCATAGGCACTCCCCGAAGTCATCTCCTGCTCAACCTCCTGAAGCTCTTCGCGCACCTTTGCCCAGACCTCCTCACGCTCCTGCCAGTCGAAGCCGACGGCACGCGCCTTGTCCTGTATGCGGTACGCCTTGATCAGTGCTGGCAGAGCCGACGGCACGCCCGAGAGGACCGACTTATTGCCGTCCTTCTCCTTTTGCTTCACCTGCTCCCATAGCTGCACCACCTGACCCGCATCCTCGACCTGCTCAGTCGCATAGATATGCGGGTGGCGAAAGATGAGCTTGTTGCACAGCTTGTTGCACACATCCACAATGTCAAAGTCCCCCTGCTCATCTCCTATGCGAGCATAGAAGAGGACATGCAGGAGCACATCGCCCAGCTCCTTGCACACCGCATTCGTATCACCTTGCTGTAGTGCATCGCTGAGCTCGTAGACCTCCTCGATCGTGTTAGCCCGTAGCGACTCATTCGTCTGCTTGCGATCCCAGGGGCAGTGGGTACGCAGATTGTCGAGGACATCCAGTAGACGGGAGAAAGCCTCCAGCCGTTCATCTTTGCTGTATATCATAGCTTGTCAGTTATTACAGTGCAAAGGTACCACTTTGAGGTCAAAGCACCTCGCAACCAGCCGTGCGACGAATCAATCCTACAACTTTCCAAAAACTTCCCAGCGTTGGAACCGAAGAGTTCCTCCCTTGGAACTGAAAAGTTCCAGCGTTGGAACTAAAGAGTTCCTCCCTTGGAACTAAAAAGTTCCAAAAGGGGAACTACTTTTGGAACTCGTATGTGCTAAGGAATCAGCACGATACAAGCAGCGCCAACGAATACTTCGCCTTGGCGATGCACGGATTTCTCAAAACTAAGATGAGCGTGGGCGTGGCGGATATGTGGGCTGATTTGCGTAGCTTTGTGCAGGAAGTTTTGAGGCTACAAAGCCTTCTCCCAGCAGTGGCACATGAATGCAACTATGACCCAGCAAGAGCTATGAGCAAAAGCAAAGCAGATCAAATGCTCATCTATCAGTCGATAGATGGCAAGATAAAGGTTGATGTACAATTTAATCAAGACACTGTATGGCTGTCTCTAGACCAGATGGCTACCCTCTTCGGACGAAATAAGTCTACCATCTCTCGACATATCAAAAACATCTTTGAGGAGGGCGAGCTGTCTAGTAATTCAGTTGTTGCAAAATTTGCAACAACTGCTTCTGATGGAAAAGAATATCAGATTGACTACTACAATCTTGACGTCATCATATCGGTAGGATACCGAGTGAAGTCACTACAGGGTACGCAGTTCCGTATCTGGGCGACTCAACAGATGAGAGAGTACCTAACCAAGGGCTTTGCTCTCGATGATGAGCGACTGAAGAGGGGCTCTGCATACAACTACTTCAAAGAGCTACTCGACAGGATTCGTGAGATACGTCTGTCTGAAAGGCTCTTCTATCAGCAAATCAAGGATATCTACGCAACCAGCATAGATTACAATCCCTCAGATGAGATGACTATCGCTTTTTACAAAGAGGTGCAGAACAAGCTACTTTGGGCTGTCAGTGGTAAGACAGCTGCCGAACTAATCTACTATCGATCCAATGCTGCACTACCTATGATGGGGCTCACCTCTACGGAGCTAGAGGGTAAAGTCAGAAAGAGAGACATCACAATAGGTAAGAACTACCTCAATGAGCAAGAGATCAAGCAACTGAAGCTTATCGTAGAGCAATTCCTCGCCTATGCCGAGGCGCAAGCACAGGCTGAAAAACCGATGTATATGCGAGACTGGATACAGAAGCTACGTCTCGTGCTGACGATGAATGACAAAAACATACTAGAACACGCTGGAGCCATATCTCATGAGATGGCCGTACGAAAAGCTTCCAAAGAGCTACAAGCATACAATGCCCACCAGCGAGAGATGGAGCATCTGGAGAGTATCAAGGAGCTTGACTACGACATTAAGTGTATGTCTCGTTTGAGCCATAAAGAGGAATAGGAAATTTGCCCTACTATAACTATTGGTTTGAAAAGCCTTAGCTTGCTTGTAGAGACTCTAGTGGACAGGCATATGAGATAAGTTAAGGGCAACTCGCCCCCTCTCCCACAGCTTAGGGGAGAGGCGTGATGTGCTTGATGCGGAAGGAGGGCGAGTGGAGCTCGGTGAAGTGGAGCAGTAGTCTGCGCAGGGTCTCGTACTCTGCGGGCGCGAAGCTATCCGGTGCAAAGCGCTCTAGATCATATCGTAGGAGTCTCGGCAAGGCGCTCTGTAGCTCTGGCGTTAGCGGCACGGAGTAGTCGGTCCGGAGCGGGAGTATCGTCCACTGCTCGAGGTCTAGCCAGTGTGTTCTGTAGCTTTCTGAGTCCAGGCTTCGCATCTCTAGCCCCTCGGGGAGGTACCCTTTGGCACGCAGTATGGAGACGAGCAGGGCTAGGTCAAAGCCTTGTAGCTCTTCAAGGCTCTCGATGCGGTCTAACTGGTCTAGGGCTTGCACTACTATGTTATACAGCTGCAGATCCTCTGGCTCTTGGGCGAGTAGCTCTCTGAGGAGCTGTGCGAGGTAGAGGAAGTAACCGCTAGCGGCTGGACGCTGAGCTAAGGGGAGTGCACCACGGACGAGCTGTACTTGACGAATGAGCTTGACGGGCTGACTGGCGGGTGAAGGGGTCGTAAGCTGCAGGCCTCGTAGCGGTTGGAAGAGGTTGGTTGTTGCTCTGCTCCTGCTACCGATAGGCACGGAGAAGGCTGCAGCCCCCCACAGGTCGGTGTAGAGCGTAGCTATGAGTGAGCGGTCTGAGTACGGGATGACACGCAGCACGACCCCCTCTACCGTGGTAATCATAGGCGTGAATTGGTACTCGGTATGAGCAGGGGCAGTAGCTCCCGCAGATCTCTGATCTCAATGACTGAGTGGTGCTGCTGATCATACTCGGGCATCGGGACTTGCCATAGGTTGTACCAGACGGAGTCGATGCCACTATTGAGCGCACAGATGATGTCGCTCGGCCAACTGTCCCCGATGACAAGGGCTTCCTGACGACTACACCCTACTGCTTTCAAAGCGTAGTCTAGGAAGGCAGGCGCAGGCTTAGGCACTCCGACATGGTCAACCAAGACCACCTTGTCAATGTAGGGAGCCAAGCCGGAGCCGTTGATCTTGCCGTACTGCGTCTCTTCAAATCCATTGCTCACGATGACGATCGTGTAGCTACGATGTAGCTCTGCGAGCACCTCGAGGGCATGTGGGATAAGTCCCGTCTGTTGCTGCACATAGCCGATGAAGCGCTGATTAAGCTCCCTGACCTGCTGATCGCTCCACGAGACCTGCCCTCGGAGTGGATAGCGCAGACGGTCTAGGAGTAGCTGCTCCTTGCTGATATACCCCTTGCGATAGTCGTCCCAGAGCTGCTCCTGATGGGGAAAGTAGACGGCGAAGTAGTCCTCAAAGGTAGCGTAATAGGCTCCCCACCCTTCCTCATCGTAGAGTCTGTGTAGGCTCGCCTTATTATTGTCGAAGGTGGCCCAGAGCGTGTCATCGAGGTCGAAGAGTAGTGCTTTGTACTTCATTGATTTTGCAGGCAAGAGATCTGTCTTATAAAACTTCAAAGGGGAGGTGTCTTAAGCACCTCCCCTTTTGCTAAATGTAGTGTGTCGAGAGACTGATTAGTAGATCTGTACGACTAATATCTTAGAGAGACTCCAGAACTCCTTAGGATTGGTGATCTCAAGCGTGAGCATCTTGTCCTCGCCCTTGACGAATCGGTAGCTAGACTTCGGGTGCTTGGTCTTGAGCTCAGCCTTCTTAGCGTAGACAGGTATCGAGGTAACTCGACGCAGGTCTATCTGCGTGAAGTAGTCTGACTGGTAACCCTCGGTGACTACCTCGCCATTGCGGATTATGTTCATATCCTTGAGGTCGCGAGAGGTACCGATACAGTAGCGAACCGTATTGAGCGCAGCGTCCTGACGCTCTAGCTCAGCTTGCTGTGCTGCAGAGGTCTTGCTTAGATTCTCCACATTGCTGTGCAGGTCTGTGACCATAGAGTCGAGGACACCGATAGCGTAGTTCTTGCGCTTGAGCTCCTCGGTGAGATCTAGGATCTCAGCGTTCTTAGCGTTGAGCTGCTCTTGTAGCGTGCCGATGGTGCGCTGTAGGGAGGTGTTTTTGTTACCAGACTGAGCGAGCTTCTTGTTTAGGAGCGCTATAGTCTGACGGTTTGACTCTAGCTTCTCATTGATCAGGCGCAGATTGTCCTCGATCTTAGCGCGCTGAGATTGTGGTAGCTCGTCATTGGCATTGAGCGAGATCATACCCTCTAGTTGCTGTATCTGAGCGAAGTTTTGGATCACCATATTGATTAGTGAATCCTGCTCAGCAACTTGCGTGCGGAGAGACTGCAGTTCGGTGAGCTCCTTCTGTCGCTCTTCTTCCTGCTTACTGTTTTTACCGCAAGCGGTGAGCATTAGTAGCACTACTACCAATGCTGATAAAGTGAGAGATAGTGACTGTTTCATAATTGTATAGTTGTATCTTCTGTTATGTGTCTATTGTTGTTTTTAGAGGCCTTGATGGGTGTGGCACCAGCTACGATGATGACAAACTCCCCGCGAGGAGCTGTCTCGGCAAAGTGGTCGCTCAGCTCCTGGAGCGTACCTCGCCGTACCTCTTCGTGTAGCTTAGATAGCTCACGGCAAGTGGCTGCTTGCCGCTCTGCGCCGAAGTATGTGATCAGGTCAGCGAGCGTGCGACATACCCGGTATGGCGACTCATAGATGATGATGGTGCGTGTCTCGGTGGCTAGTGTCGTGAGGAGTGTCTGCCGCCCCTTCTTGACGGGGAGAAAGCCCTCATAGCAAAAGCGAGACGTGTCCAGTCCGCTAGCAACTAGAGCCGGGACGAAAGCAGTGGCACCTGGCAGGCAGGTGACCGTCACGCCTGCATCTATGCAAGCTCGTATGAGCATAGCTCCTGGATCATTGATGCCTGGCGTACCAGCGTCGCTGATGAGTGCGACGGAAGTACCATCGGCAATGCGCTGAGCTAGTCGCTCGGAGGTCTTGTATTCGTTGAACTTATGGTGGCTCTCCATAGGCTTCGCTATCTCGTAGTGCCGCAGCAATACGGAGGAGGTACGAGTGTCCTCGGCAAGGATCAGATCAGCCTCACGCAGAGCTTCTAATCCACGCAGGGTGATGTCTCCCAGATTACCTATAGGGGTCGGTACGACCGTCAGTTGAGCCATTGTAGTTAGACTGAACTCTTGACTGGCAAGAGATATTTACGATGCAAACTTACGAAAAACTAATGGAATCAAGCATTACCTCCTAAATATAAACTAGAGAAAAGGTTGTCTACAAGGTCTTTACGAGAGTATGGGCTTATTCAGTTTTACCCTATTCTTGGAGTGTGACTCCGTAGATCTCCCCTGCGGCAGCAACAAACGAAGGCATATCGCCTTGCCGTAGCTGTACCGTGAGGTGGTACTGGGAGGTGTAGTCCTGAGCGACAATCTCGGCGCCGTGGTTCTTGACCAAGAGCATGACAGGTCCCATCAGATCCATCTGAAAGCTGAGCGTCACGCCACTATATAGGATGACCTCTCGGACTGTTGCCTTGTCTAGAACCAGCTCAGTCGTAGAGCGGTAAGCATCGATCAGACCACTGGTGCCGAGCTTGACCCCGCCGAAGTAGCGGACGACAGCCACAGCGACGTTGGTTAGGTCGCGAGAGATCAAGCGTCCTAGGATAGGCTTACCCGCAGTGCCTGAGGGCTCGCCATCATCGTTAGAGCGAGTCTCGTACGCTTCGTCTCCATAGATCGAGTAAGCCCAGCAGACATGCGTCGCACTGTAATGCTCCTTGCGAAGCTCCGAGATACGCTCCAAAGCTTCTTCGGCACTAGAGACTGGATAGCAGTAGCCGATGAAGCGACTACGCTGTATGTTTTGCTCGGCAATGGCTGGCGACTGGATCGTGTGGTAAAAGTCTTTCATCGCTAAGGCCTTCTCATATTAGTTGAAGTTGGGTTGCTGCGAATAGTCGCTCTCCAGTATGTTGACGTCCCCACTCTTGTGGTACTGCACGCCATCAGCTCCTTCGGCAGTGATGACATAGTAGTAGACCCCGCTCGGCACAGGTTTGCCTCGGTAAGTGCCGTCCCAGCCACCATTGGGGTCGCTCCAGCTGTATATGAGTCCACCCCAAGCGTCATAAATGCGAGCTTCGAAGGATATGAGCGACTGATGAACCACCTGAAAGAGGTCATTGACGCCAGGACTGCTAAAGGGGGTAAAGACGTTGGGCACCTCAAGTCTAGAGCTTTGCACCGTCACCACGACTGGCTGAGAGGTGGCTGTGCAACTGGCCGTGCGATCGCTCGCCGTGCCGTAGAGTGTGTAGGTACCCATCTTGTCAAAGGTGTATTGAGCTTGTCGTCCGTTAAACTGCATTACGACAGGAGCGTCCTTAGAGATGGTAGCTCCCTCGGCAATGATGATTTGGTAAAGCACTGCCGCTGGCTCATTAGCGACCAAGTCTATCTCCGCTGTAGCGGGAGCGGAGAGACTAGAGGGGAGCTGCCCCGCATTGCTTGCGGTCGAGTCGGCAGCCTGCGACTGACCAGAGCTGACCAGCCGATAGCGAGCGTGTAGCTCGACACGATGAGCTTGTAGCACGGGGCTCTCTATGGGCAAGCCGTACTGCTCTGCCACGCCTTTGGTAAAGCGGTCCCCAATGATGGCAAAAGAGGTGTCGCTCAGCGGAGCTATCAAGTGCCACGCCCCACCATTGGTCTCGGGGAGTAGCTCCTCCTTTTGCTCTGCGGTGAAGGCATGTGTCTCCTCTTTGTAGACGAGGTCTTGGTAGCGCACGACTAGCCCACGATCCGCCTGCATGGAGGCGCCTTGTAGCGTGCGGTAGGATATGGGCGGTAGCGGTCGAGAGAGGGTGAGTGTCACCTGCTGGCAAGGCTCCGCAGCATCGTAGTCTGCTGTCAGAGCAAGGTCTCGTAGAGAGACACGGCTGTAATCAAAGATCCAATAGTAGACTCGTGTCATCATGATCTGACTAGGCTGAGCGGTGAAGTAACCGCACTCCAGCTGAGCATTTGGCACGGTGACGGTCGTCCCTGCGTACTGAGCCGTAGCCACAGGCTGCGCCTCCTGTATTGAGGTCGTGTAGCTGTAGAGCTTCTCTCCCGCAGCTATGGGAAAGGTCAAAGAGACCGCACCGCTCCCCTCTCCCGAAGCTGGATGATAAGCCAAGAGTCGCACCTGCTGCCCTGTGAGCGTGTAGGGCTGGCTCAGCTTGCCCGGACTAGCTGTGAGGCTAGCTGTGATGCCCTGCGCCGAGAGTGTCACGGCAGAGCTTATGAGTATGAGGAGTGATAGGATCAGGCTTCTAGTCTTCATATGGCGTGCTACTATATATCATGTATTCAAGGGATCAGCTAGCTACTTGCGTCCACAGATTGTCTTGTAGTCGCAGTACTTACAGACGTCCAGTACTTTCGTTTGGTCAAACTTCAAGGCTACCAGTTTGTTTAGGTAGTGTATGACAAGCTCTTTGAGTTCGTTCAGAGCTACAGTTTCCGCAAAGCTTATCGCCCCTTCATCTGCTGGGATAGCGGGCGCTAGCGAATAGAGCGTAGGCTGTATCTCGCTAATCCCCTCCTCCGCTTGCTGCGCATAGAGCATCGCATAGAGACAGGACTGTAGTATGTAGCCTCCCAGCTTACAGTTGCTCGCCATATCACGCCAACCATCAAGCGTTCCTGTGTCTAGCTCCTCCACTGTCTTAGGCTTTTTGATAGCTCCTGTCTTGTAGTCCACGATGCGATAGTCTTTTCCATCGATTATATCCACTCGGTCGGGCTGACCCGTGAGGTGTATCGTATGATTCTGACCATTATCATCCGTCCACTCGAAGAGGAGGTTTGTCATCTTCGTCTCGCTAGCTAGCAGTTGGAGCGAATGACCAGCTTGGAGCAGGCGCTTGTCTATCTCTATAGCCTTGCTAATGTACCGCTCTAGGTCTGTTAGGAGGATTTCGTCGGGGGCACTCTTGTCAGAGACGATCTTTTTATAGAGCTCTTGTAGCTTGGCGCGGCTCACCGTGTGCTCCAGGTCTGAGACGTTGCTCGTCTTTTTCAGCCCTTTATAAAACCACTCCAGATAAGCGTGCACCATGGAGCCAAGCTCGATCTGCGTCACGACACCCGGCTCTTGGCGTGGCTCGCCGATACCTTTTATCTTCTTGAGGTAAAACTGGTAAGCGCAATTGTAGTAGGTGATCAAATCGGAGGGAGAGAAAGTTTTCTCGCCCGAAGCTATCTGCGTCATGTAGAGATGCACCTCCTCGTCATTGTCGGCGACAGTGTGCTCCTGCTCATTCCTAGCATCTAGCGAGTCAGCATAAGTGGACTCATCTAGCGACAAGTTCGTCAGGTAGCGTATCTGGTCCACATAGCGCGAAGGCTCCATCGAGGAGATACTCTTAGGACGTGTGTCCTGGAGTAGATAAACCCGCTTAGCCCCCTGTATGAGGCGGTAGAAGTGGTAGGCATTGGTATCGTCCTCCGTACGGTAAGTGGTCATACCGAAGGCGCTCCGTAGCATATCGGGGATGAGCGTCGTGATATGGCTTGACTTAGGCAGGTCGCCTTCCTGCACGTTGAGCATGATCACATAGTCAAAGGTGAGCGTACGTGTCTCCAAGAAGCCCATCACCTGCAAGCCCTCCAGCGGAGCTCCCTCAAAGGGGATACTCCCCACAGCCATCAGTTGCTCCAAGAGATAAGCAACAGGCTTCGGGGCGTTTAGTAAATGATGCATGCCCTCGTTCGGTTGTAGCAGATTAGACACCTGCGTGACATAGCGGACGATTTGGTCTAGAGCTTCCGATAGGATTACTTGATCTATCGACTCGTCATCCTCTGTCGCTTCCTCTGTCTCTTCGTCTGTCGCTGGTGTCAACCCTTTGAGCAGCTCTAGCAGCTGACCTATACGATCGAGTAGTCCTACCCCCGTGAGACTGGGCGTGAGCAGATCTAAGAGACGCTGTCGTACCGCCTCATCTGCATCTCTGGCAACCTCCTCTATGATCGTGCGAAGCTCTGACGCTGTGATGGCGTAGTGGTGCAGAGCGATCCGATCCATCAGCGCAGTCGTAAGGTCGCCAAAGAGCTTTCGTGTCAAGGGGGCTGTCAGCCAAAGCTTCAAGCGCGAACAGGTAAGCTTGACACGCTCCACCCTTGTCTCCGACGAGGATACGAGACCATATATATTAAGGTATCGGCGTATCCACGTCGCCACAGAGGTGTACTGGAGAGGATAGCCCATCGTCACGTTGAGCGAGGTGCAGGCAGGCTGCTTGAGCGAGTTCATCAGCGGGATGAGCGTCTTCTCATCGTTGAGCACGATAGCTATGCGTAGCTCCTCGAGCGCTGTGTCATCTTCCTGAGTGATCTCAGCGATGAGATCGTTGACCACTTGTGGCTGTTGAATGGTTGAGTTGAGCGAGAGTAGGTGTACCTCTGGCGCATACTTACGGGTGAAGTCTTCGTCTAGAACGACTCCTCCGAGGAGCTTGGCGTTTTGATCTATCGTATTGTAGAGATGCTCATTAAAGTCCCCATGAGCGTCTATCGAGACCCTCTGCCAGTAGAGCTGCACCTGTAGCGCATCGGCATCAGCGCTTTGGAGCTTCTTGACGATTGCCCGCTCTGCGGGTGTCAGGTTGTACAGCCCGACGAAGTTGACGAGACTAACTGCCGAACCGCTGTAACGCCGTAGCGCTCTGAGCAGATCATCACTTGTAAAGGTATCCTCCGCCACAATCCTATAAGCGCCTGCTCGGTAAGCGACCTTAAGATCGGCTAAACGCACATTAAATAGCTGGTAAATGTCTCGCCATACCGTGGCAAAGTGGCGATACCCTCCCTGTGGACTATCCAAGTCCTGGTCTGAGAGTCCGCGCCAAAACTCTTTGATAGCCTCTCGCTCCTCTTCGTCTAGATAGGTGTAGCTGTCTAGGTCATCTAGATTCTCTAGGTTGATCAAGAGCATCTCCACATCTGCCAAGGCTAGATCCATATCCTGAAAGTCTCGCAGCATGCGCTCCGTCTGGCTCAGGGAGAGCATCTGATCTGTCTCCACCTGCCCCAGCTTCTGATTGGCTAGATAGGTCGCATAGACCTCATAGAGTATCGAGATGAGAGCCGTATTGTCTAGGATGACCCGCCCAGACATCTCTGTGATCCACTCATCGATGGTGACGATACGAGGCAAAATCGTCGCAGGCTTATCCTGTAGCTGTGACACTAGCTCACGCTGTAGGAAGGTCGCTGCACGCTTCGTCGGCACTACGACCAATTGATTCCTCAGCGGGACCTCACTAGAGCGCATTCGACTGACGACCTGCGAGAGAAAGCTGTCATTAGAAGCCATAGATACCCAAGACTAAAATGTTATTGCAAATATGTAGTCCCACAGATGGCCAGAGAGAGCCACTAGCCCAGCGCAAGTAGCCCAGTAAGAGTGCCAGGAAGAAGATCTGCAGCATCCCCATAGGGTTGAGGTGCATCACGGAAAAAAGTAGTGCGGGCAGGAGGATGACGGTCCATCGGGGAAAGCGCCTCAGCATCATCCACCCCATGAGCGCCCCCCGAAAGAAGAGCTCCTCGGCAATTGGTGTCAGCACCCCTACGGTGAGAAAGAGCACCCATAAGTTCGCACCCTCTATGAGCGTAGCTTGCGCCTCCTGAGATGCCTTGCTCCAGTTGCGTAGCCAAGCACCCCCCCACCCCTCAGGCCAGACGGAGACAAGCGCTTCGTTGCCCCACGAGAGGAGCAAGTAGATGCCTATTGCGAGGATTGCGTAGAGGAGGAAGCGAGTCAACTTCACCCCCTTCAAATATTCCTTCAGCGGTTCGAATGGGAGGGCTAGCAGTTCGCTAGGTTCCTGCGGAGCCGGCTGATGGTACAGCCATCGGTAGCCCCACAGGTAGGTCCATGTGGACAGGAGCGCTCCCCCGCCGAAAGCTACAATACCGACCAACGTGATCGGTAGCAGCGGATAGGCTAGCACAAAGAGGATTAAGGTGAAGAGGAGCAGTAAGACCAGCATCAGAGCACTCTAAAGTAATAGCCCAGCCCTACCGTGACGCCCAGCTCGCCCGCACGGCCATAGTCGTCGCGCACCGTCGTAGCAAAGAGGTCGCTCAGACCATAGTAGAAATGTCCGCTCAGCGTGATCCTATGCTTCTGCGCTATGTCTAGGCTCAAGACGGGTCCGCCTTTGAGACCCCACGAGAACTTGCTAAAGAGTGGATAGACATGCCGTCTCTTCACGACAGCTCGCGTCTCCTCGCTCGGCGTGGGGCTGCTCACGTCTCGTATGATGTAGCCCACGTTTGGTCCCACCTCTAGCCCCAGTTGGAACCTGCCAAAGGGATAGTAAAGGTGCGCCATCAGCGTCAAGTCTATGAAGTCCATATCTCTCGCAAAGTTGTAGGCGATCGGCTTCGTATACTCCTCTCGCCAGCCACGCTGCTCGTAGGAGAGACGCATCGTCATGCCCGTATAGTTCTGATTGGTCAGTAGCACCGCTACATAACCCATAGCCCCTAGGTGAGGTAGCATCTCCACACGAGGCACTAGGTCTAGCATCGAGCCACTCACGCCTCCTCCACCGCCTATACGCACCTCCAGAGGCTTCAGCTGCGAGCGCTGAGCCTGCAGTGGTATGACTGAGCCGAGGAGCAAGAGGAGCAGTCCGCTCCACCATTTCATAGGACTTAGCATAGTGCTTACTTACTCTGCTAGGGGGATCTGCTGACGCTGCTCCCCTCGTGGACTATAAGTGATGAAGAAGAGGTTCAAGTTCGTGTACCCCCCTCTCCCAGAGCTACGCCCTGTAATGGCTGGTGCAAAGAGGAAGCCTGACTGCAAACCATCCTTTGGTAGCTGATGCTGGAACTGCTGGAAGCCCCGACCATAGGACGATAGAGCTGCTATAAAGTAGCGCACCACGTCATATCCCAGTAGCGCATAGCTCGGGTAGCCCTCCTCTATATCACGTCCGTACCAATGCTTGTACGCCTCTCGGACGCGCTGGCTCTCGGGAAGATCCTTGTCCCAGTAAAAGGTGGAGAAGATCGTGGCTTGCACCTCTCGCAGGCGCTCATCTATCTCCCTGCCATAGGTCTGCCACTGCGGATATCCGAAGAGCTGATAGTCACTCGTCGAGAGCTGCGCATCACGCATTGCGTTTAGTACAGCCACAAGGTCCGCCTTCTTGCTAGAGTTGAGTAGGACCACGCACTTCTTACCGCTCTGACGAGGCCACTGTCCGATGGTTATCTCTCGCAGAGAGCGGCTCTGCGTGGAGATGCCAGCCTCACGACAGGCACTCTCGATCGCCTTAAACTTGTCCGCCTGATCACCCTCGCCACAGCGCACGAGTAGCACTTCGTACCTCGCATAGCGACGAGCAAAGGCTTGCTGCAATCGCTCCGTGACACGATACTGTGCAGGATTGAGCTGGAAGAAGTGGTCGTACAACTGCCCCTTGCCACTCTGCCATACGAAAGGCGATAGATAGACCGCCTGCTGAGCCTTAGCGTGCTGAGCCAGTAGCTCCACGCTCTGCTCCGAGTCTCCGCCGATGATTAGGTCGTACTGCTGACCCTCTTTGGTCTTGAGGAGTTGCTCCAGGGCTGAGCGATTGACAGCTGCATCGACTTGCAGATCAATGTTTACGCCCTGGCGCTGCAACCGCTCGATAGCGAGGAGCGCCCCCTCGTAAAAGTGTAGATAGCGACTAGGCTGGCCACTCTCTCGTAGGGGTAGTATCAGAGCCACTCGGACCTGCTCTATCTGCTTACCGCTTAGCGGGCTGGGCTCCTGCTTAAGCTTAGCCCCAGAGGCCACGACGAGTCGCTCCCCTACTGCGATCTGCGTATTCTGCTTCTGCGGATTGAGCTCGAGGATCTGGCCCATTGTCAAGCCGTACTTACGGCTAATGCCGAAGAGCGTCTCGCCAGATTGCACCACGTGAATGCCAGGCTCTGCTGGCGTGACCACAGGCGCCTCAACATAGATCGTGTCAGGCTTGCGCTGGGGGATCAGGAGCGTCTGCCCCTCACGGATGCCCCACTGACTGCCTTCGTTAAGCCGGTAGATCTCCTCTTCGGAGACTCCGTAGCGCTTGGAGATTGAGTAGACCGTCTCCAACTTCTTGACCACATGCCGCAGAGGGGCCTGTGCCATGAGCGTTGTCGTGACTAGGAGTAAGCTCACAGAGAGCAAGAGAAGGCGCTGTAATATCTGTTTCATCGGTTTATCTCTCTTTTTACTTAGACAAAGGTAGCATAAATAGCACTCTTGGTCAACCGTTCTCCGCAAGAGATTTTAGTTTCCTACGGAAGAAACTACAGTTTCACCTAGGAGAAACTTTTGTGCCAAGGGGGGTGAAACTTTAGTTTCACCCTGTTGGAACCAATATCTTCTCGCCCTAAGTCAACAAAAAGTCCCCGTAGCAGGACTACGAGGACTCACAGATGTTCGTTTGACGAGGGGGCTATCGGGGGAGCTGCTCAGTGGCTAAAGCGGTTGCCACGTCGTGGTAGTGCAGCAGAGCGTCGAGCGTCGGGTTGGCATCATAGGGGACGGCCGTCATAATTGGCTCGATGAGTCGCGCTATCTCGGTGAAGCCAATCCGCTCATCGAGGAAGGCGCGCACAGCGACCTCGTTGGCAGCATTGAGCAAGCAGGGGATATTGCCGCCCTGTCTGAAGGCTTCGAAGGCGAGACCCAAGCAGGGGAAGTGGGCTGCGTCTGGCTCCTCAAAGTGAAGCGTGGTGCCGACAAACGGCTGACGCGCTATGGGTAGCGGCTCACGCACACCTCCATGGAGTGCTAGACTGATCGGGAGACGCATGTCGGGGACGGCTAGCTGCGCCTTGACCGAGCCATCGGCAAACTGCACCATCGAGTGTACGACGCTCTCGGGGTGTATCAAGATAGAGATCTGATCTGCTGAGACGGCAAAGAGGTGGCACGCCTCCATCATCTCAAAGCCTTTGTTCATCATCGTCGCCGAGTCGATCGTCACCTTAGCACCCATCGACCAGCGTGGGTGATGTAGCGCATCAGCTACGGTGACCTGGCTTAGCTCGTCGAGAGGCATTTGCCAGAAGGGTCCTCCACTTGCCGTGAGCCAAATACGCTCCAGAGGGGTCCCTTCGCCCATCAAGCATTGGTAGATGGCTGAGTGCTCGGAGTCCACAGGGAGGATGCGCACACCGTGCTCCCGTGCAGAGCTCATGATGAGTTGACCGGCCACTACGAGGGTCTCCTTATTGGCCAAAGCAATCTCATGCCCGCTCTCGATAGCGAGGAGTGTGGGGCGCAAGCCCGCAAAGCCGACGAGGGCGGAGAGCATGACGTCGTAATCGCTATGCTGCGCCAGTTCGCAGAGCCCCTCAGCGCCAACGAGCACGGTGCAGGTTAGCCTTTTGAGGAGTGCAGTGTGCTCTGTGGCAGCTTTTTCGTCAGCTACGACCACGACGGCCGGATGGTATTTCTCCGCCTGCTCTACGAGGAGAGGCACGTTGCGATGAGTGGTGAGGGCATAGACGGTGAGTAGCTCGGGGTGAAAGGAGATGACCTCCAGTGCCTGGGTGCCGATACTGCCTGTCGAGCCAAAGAGTGCGATGCGTCGCATAGTGTGTAGTCTACTTGTGAGAAAGGTGTGAGCTTACAGGTCTAGTAGCCCTTGGGGTATGTGGAGCTGGATGGTTTTGCTCTCAGGATCTATCGTCTCAACGAGTTCCTCGTGGATGGGAATCAAGCGCTGGGTGCCGTCGGAGCTTTCGATGGTGAGGAGGATGTTTTCCGTTTGGTCATTGATCTCTAGGATCGTTCCAACAGGTTCTCCCTCGGGGGTGACCACTCGGAAGCCGATGAAGTGATCCCAGCTATAAGCGACCTCGCTCTCTGCCAGGAGCTCTGTGGGGACGAAGAGACGCCATCCAGTCATCTTCTCAGCGATGGAGCGATCAGCGACATGCGCCAGGGTGAGCAGGTAGCTGTCTCCCTTGCTGCGATAGCTCAGGAGCTGGTACGGTACGGGCAAAGCGTCGATCTCGGCAAAGAGGTAAAAGGCTTCGCAGCTAGGGTCGCTGCAGAGTGTCTCTAGCTCGATGGTCAGGTAAGCGGTCAGCTCACCACGCACGCCGTGTGGCTTGCCTAAGTGGCCAATGGGCGTGAGCTCTGGTACGGTAAAGGTGGTAGCGCTACTCATCGCGTCTCTCGATGTGAGCGCCTAGAGCGTTGAGTCGCTCGTGTAGATGCTGGTAGCCACGATCGATCTGCTCAGCATTGTTGACCACGCTGGTGCCATCGGCGCTCATGGCCGCTATCAAGAGAGCGATACCAGCGCGTATATCTGGCGAAGCCATCACGGCAGGACGCAGACGGGTCTGGTGGTCTTTGCCGACGACCACTGCGCGGTGTGGGTCGCAAAGGATGATCTGTGCGCCCATATCAATGAGCTTGTCCACAAAGAAGAGACGGCTCTCAAACATCTTCTGATGAATGAGGACTGTGCCCTTGGCCTGTGTCGCTACAACGAGGAAGACGCTCAGCAAGTCTGGTGTCAGTCCTGGCCACGGAGCATCGGCAATGGTGAGGATAGAGCCATCCATAAAGGTCTCTATCTCGTAGCTCTCTCTGGCGGGTATGATGAGGTCATCGCCTCGCTCTATGATCTCGATGCCGAGTTTGCGAAACATCTGCGGGATGAGTCCTAGGTCGGGCAGACCGACGTTCTTGAGCGTTAGCTCGCTCTGCGTCATGGCTGCGATACCGATGAAGCTGCCCACCTCGATCATATCGGGCAGGATACGATGCGTCGTGCCGTGTAGTCGCTCGACACCCTCGATGGTGAGCAGATTAGAGCCGATGCCTGATATGCGGGCTCCCATAGAGACGAGCATACGACAGAGCTGCTGTATGTACGGTTCGCAGGCAGCGTTATATATAGTCGTCTTGCCCTCTGCTAGGACTGCCGACATGATCACATTGGCGGTACCTGTCACGGATGCCTCCTCGAGGTGCATATAAGCTCCCCGCAGGTGTGGTACCTCTATGCGAAAGGCTCTACGCTCCTGATCATACTCGCACTCCGCCCCCAGGGTGGCAATGCCGATCAGGTGGGTGTCTAGTCGACGACGTCCTATCTGATCACCGCCGGGCTTGGGAAAGACGGCGTGTCTACAACGACCGACGAGAGGACCAACGAGAAGCACGGAGCCTCGCAATATCTTGCTCTCATGGAGGAACTGCGGAGAGTCGACGAAGTCTAGATCTATCTCCTGAGCTCTGAAGCGATAGCTGTCGTGGCTGAGTCGTGTCACCTCGACACCGAGGAGCTCTACGAGTTTGATGAGGTTGTTGACATCGAGGATGTCTGGTACATTCTCTAGGATGACCTCTTCGCTGGTTAGTAAGGTGGCGGCGATAACTTGGAGCGCTTCGTTTTTAGCTCCTTGTATGGTTACTTCGCCTTGGAGTCTGTGACCTCCCTCGATGATGTAAGATGCCATAAGCTAGTGTCGTAAGAGTAAGAAGTGAGATGTTTATCTGTATCTGCTAACGTCTAGAACGGTTGGGACGACCGCCACGGCGACTTCCTCCTCTGGAGTTGTTGCCTCCTCGTGCTGGACGCCTGTACTGTCGTCTAGAACGGTTGCCTCCCCGTCCCTGAGGTGTGTGCCGTGTGGTAGCGTCTAGCTGGTGCTCCTCTTCGGTCAGCACGAGCTTACCGCCAGAGAGTTCGTAAAGGTCCTTAAAGATGGTGTAGTCATCGACGGCACGCTTATTCCACAAGATATAAGCTTGCTTCATACGGTTGGCAATGGAGAGTGCCAAAGCCTCGCGCTCGTCGCCTTCGGGCATCTCGCACGCTTTCTTGATCAGCTCCTGAATGAGGTGCCCATAGTGGCGATAGATGATGTCGTCCTCAGGATAGGACAAAGGCTCGGGCGCACCACGGAGCGCCTCCTCGTGAATGGGCTCTACGGGGTAGTCAATGTCTAGCGCGAAGTGCGCCATGACGGCTAGGTGATCCCAGAGGACTTTGTGATCCTCCGACTTCTTAGCCTGCTCGGGCTGGATGATCGCCATCGCCTTGACAATAGCGTGAGCGCACCGAGTCCGCTCGTCGCGGTCCTCAATGGTCAAGCAGTGGTCTACCATGTGCTGGATATGATGTCCATACTCAGGGAGAGGGATGACCTCGTGGTAGCTCTTCTTGTGGGTTGTTTGTATCGTATCTGTCATTGTTGTAATCTGTCGTAAGTTCATTTGTTGAGGCGCTGGCGCATCGCTTTCGTCTCGCTCTCGAAGCCTGGCTTAGCGAGGAGGGCAAACATATTGCGCTTGTAGTCCTCCACGCCTGGCTGGTCAAAGGGGTTGATCCCCATCATATAGCCACTGATGGCGACCGCATACTCCATCGTATAGATGAAGGCGCCAATCGTCCTAGCGTCAATCTGAGGTAACTGCAACTGCAAGACTGGCACACCGCCATCTTCGTGCGCTAAGAGCGTGCCTAGATGCGCCTGCTCATTGACATGGTGCATCGTCTCGCCCGCTAGGTAGTTGAGATCGTCTAGGTTTTGCTCATCTGTTGGGATGGTGATCGTGTCTCTCGGCGTGTCGACGACGATCATCGTCTCGAGGATGTTGTGGGGACCTTGCTGTATCCACTGCCCCATCGAGTGCAGATCGGTCGTGTAGGTCAGAGAGAGCGGGAGTAGTCCCTTGCCTTCCTTGCCTTCGCTCTCGCCAAAGAGCTGCATCCACCACTGCCCCATGGCACTCAGCCGTGGCTCGAAGGCGACTAGCACTTCGCTCACAGCTCGCTCCCGATAGGCGGCTTGTCTTGTCACGGCATACTGCACGGCTGGGGTCTCTAACGGATGCTCCGTACTACTATACATGAGCGCCGTGTCGCTGGCACCCTGGAGCAAAGCCTCAATGTCAAAGCCTGCCAAAGCAATCGGCAACAGCCCCACAGGAGTCAGCACGGAGAAGCGACCGCCTACGTTATCTGGTATGACGAAGGTGTCGTATCCCTGCTCGTCTGCTAGGCGACGCAGAGCGCCTCGCTTCTTGTCGGTAATGGCAACGATACGTCGCTTAGCCACTTCCTGACCATCACGAGCTACTAAGTACTGACTCAGCATGCGGAAGGCAATAGCTGGCTCGGTTGTCGTACCACTCTTAGAGATATTGACAATGCCAAAAGGCTTGTCCACGACCAGATCCATCAGATCGTGCAGATAGTCACTGCTGATATTGTTTCCTGCAAAAAGTACTTGCGGATGCCCTAGCTCAGGCTGACGATGCGTGGAGAAGTGGTCTCCGAGTGCCTCCATGACAGCCTTGCCACCTAGGTAACTGCCCCCGATGCCTATACATATTATATATAGGCACTCCTGGCGAAGCCTATCGGCTACCGTCTGTATCTGCTTGCAGAGGTCACGCTCGAGCGTCTCCTCGGGGAGTGTGAGCCAGCCTAGGAAGTCGTTACCAGCTCCCGAGCCTGTGTGTAACGTCTGAATCGCTGCGAGCGCATCTTGCTCCGCCTGTCGGATGGTCTCTGCCGATAGATGAGCCTGCGCATGTGTTGTATCGATCTGAATGAGCGATGCGGCTGTCTTCATGGTTGTATCGTGTGTTAGGTTAAAAGGTTTCGTCCGTTAGCGGAACTTGAGCGAAAGTCGCTCGATGGTTTCCTTGGCCGACTGCTTATTATAGAGTATCTCGTAGACAGCATCCATGATCGGCATATTGACTCGGTAGCGTGTCGTGTTAAGTTCGCGCACGCACTTAGCACCGTAGTAGCCCTCCGCCACCATCTCCATCTCTACCTGCGCTGCCTTGACACTGTATCCCTTGCCGATCATCGTACCGAAGGTTCGGTTGCGACTATAGTTAGAGTAAGCAGTCACGAGCAGATCGCCTAGATAGACCGAGTTGGTGATGACACGATGGTTGAGCAGGTGTACCGTATTGACAAAGCTATTCATCTCAGCAATCGCATTGCTGATGAGGACGCTCTGGAAGTTGTCTCCGTAGTTGAGTCCGTTGCAGATACCCGCAGCGATGGCGTAGATGTTCTTTAGTACCGAGGCAAACTCGATGCCGACCACATCGTCCGACGTGGTGCAGGTAATGTAGTCACACGAGAGCGTATCAGCCATCAGATGCGCCAGCTCATCGCTGTAAGACCCTGTGGTCAAGTAACTACGACGCTCCTGCGCCACCTCCTCAGCGTGACAGGGGCCACTCACCACGCCGATCTGCTCTTTCGGCAAGGAGAACTCCTGGATGAGGAACTCTGAGACCAAAAGGTTTTCGTCAGGCACGATTCCCTTGACCGCATTGATGACCAGCTTGCCACGCATGCTACTACGCTTCACCTTCTTGAGGTAGTGCTTGATGTAGGGCGAAGGGGTCACCAAGATGATGGTGTCACTATTGCGAAAGAAAGGGTTGATCGAGCCCTCCGTGTAGAAGGTTATCCGATCCGTATCAAAGGCAGCACTAGAGAGGTAGTCGGGGTTATGCCCCGTAGCCTTAAAGCGCTGCACCTGATCATCTCGACGCACATACCAATTTATCTCAGGCGTAGACTCTAGAGAGATCTTAGCCAGTGCAGTAGCCCAGCTACCACTACCTAGTATGCCTATGCGACCAATATCCATATTGACTGTATCGTATACACGCCATGCCCTCTAGCAAGAGAGAGCTATGCGTGAACTATGATTATTTCGTAGACTCCTCGCCCACCCACTGGGATATTTCTTCCAGTGCGGGGATCTGCAAGCCTAGCTTATACTTCTTATTGATATCCATCATCTGCTGCATCACCTTGCCGGGAGCTTTGCCCGCGAGGTCTGCGACAGTGAGGTACCCAGCCTTCTGCAAGAGTGGCACCCAAGTTTTGTCTATGCCAACGGCTTCATAAGCCTCCTCTTTGTCACGCTTAGGCTGTATCTCTGGACGCATCTGTGGAAAGAGCAATACCTCCTGGATACTCTCCTGACCAGTCAGAAGCATCACCAGACGATCCATACCGATACCCATACCAGACGTGGGGGGCATGCCAAACTCTAGCGCACGTAGGAAGTCGTGATCGATATACATAGCCTCATCGTCTCCACGCTCGCTCAGACGTAGCTGATCCTCAAAGCGGTGACGCTGATCTATCGGATCATTGAGCTCTGAGTAAGCATTGGCCAGTTCCTTACCATTGACAAATAGCTCGAAGCGCTCTGTCAGATCGCTTCTATCGCGGTGCTCCTTAGTAAGCGGAGACATCGCCTTCGGATAGTCTATGATGAAGGTCGGCTGCACCAAGTGTGGCTCAGCAACGGCGCCAAAGAGTTCGTCGATCAGCTTGCCGACACCCATCGTTTCGTCGATCTCCACACCCTTAGCCTGGCACACCTTGCGTAGCTCAGCCTCGTCCATGCCATCGATATTGACCCCGCCATACTCTTGGATAGCGTCGATCATCGTGAGGCGACGATAGGGAGGCTTAAACTCGATCGTGTGCTCCCCTACCTGAATGGTCGTAGAGCCTAGCACCTCCTGACAGATATGCTCGATCATCTGCTCCGTCATCTGCATCATCCAGCGGTAGTCCTTGTAGGCGACATAGATCTCCATGCAGGTAAACTCAGGATTGTGCGTTCGGTCCATACCCTCATTGCGGAAGTTACGACTAAACTCGTAAACCCCCTCGAAGCCACCCACGATCAGCCTCTTTAGGTAAAGCTCATTGGCGATGCGCAGGTAGAGTGGTATGTCAAGCGCATTGTGATGTGTCACGAAAGGACGAGCCGCTGCGCCACCCGGGATAGACTGCAGCACAGGCGTATCTACCTCTAGGTAGCCTCGTGAATTGAAGAAGTTGCGCATCGACTGGAAGATCTTCGTACGCTTGATGAAGATGCCCTTCACCTCCTCATTGACTATCAGATCCACATAGCGACGGCGGTAGCGTAGCTCAGGATCGGTAAAGCCGTCGAAGACCTGATCGTCCTTAGCCTTGACGATGGGGAGCGGACGTAGCGCCTTGCTCAGCAAGGTTAGCTCCTCGGCATGCACCGAGATCTCACCCGTTTGGGTGCGGAAGACAAAGCCCTTGACACCAACAATGTCGCCAATGTCGAGGAGCTTCTTAAAGAGCTTGTTGTATAGATCCTTATCCTCTCCAGGGCAGAGGTCATCACGAGTCACATAAACCTGTATACGCCCCGAGGCGTCTTGAAGTTCCATGAAGGAAGCCTTGCCCATGATGCGTCGACTCATGACACGACCAGCGATGCTTACCTCCATGCGAGGCGCCTCATCTTGATATTGGTCCTGTATCTCCTGAGCATGTGCCGTCACGACATACTCGGCTGCTGGATAAGGGTTGATGCCCATCTGACGGATCTCGTCTAGGCTGTTGCGACGTGCTATCTCCTGATCACTAAGTTCTAGTAAGTGTAAGTCCATAACTATAGTTAAGTATAAAAACGCTTCCACCCGCTGAGCATACAGTCTAGGTGGTAAAAGCCTACCTCCTCCCATCGAATCAGCTAGGGAGACAAGATCGGCTCAAGCCAGCTTACGGGGTATCTATGATACACCCTCTGCAAAAGTACTCATTTTAAGCCTCACTACCAAAAGCCGATCTGACGCATGGTAACCACGCCAGTCTGCTAGGAGCTGCACATGACGATAACTAGGAAATGCGCTTTTCGATTATCTCTACACAGTGGCTACAGAGCCCCTCTGATTACACCTTCCTCCTGAAGAATGGAATTCCTACCTAGGAATTTGCCAAATAGCTACCTAGGAATTGAAACGAACTCATTTTTATGATACGTAGCCCTAGCGAAAGAGCCGTATTTTCCACTCCAAAATGCAATTTGGAGTGGAGCTCGCCCTGCTCCGGACGCCCCCTCCTCTCCAAGGAGGGCGGGAGGAGCAGGTAGCGAGCT